>CAJHXH010000397.1_pt1 | contig 19267 bp, 16 predicted proteins | sample 9198571 | NCBI WGS metagenome assembly CAJHXH01 (sample SAMEA7708301, study PRJEB35096) | sediment metagenome | biome: marine neritic benthic zone biome [ENVO:01000025]; feature: sediment [ENVO:00002007]; material: shallow marine sediment [ENVO:03000034] sea grass bed [ENVO_01000059] ... | reverse complement strand
TTCTGATGGACTACCAGTAGCTTAGATTGACTAATTCCAAGAGTTTTAAGTCCTTTTCTTCCAATATTGATACTTGCTTGATTATCAGCATCTGCTATATATCCACAGTTAGTACAAACAAACTTTTCTTTGTCTCTACTTTCAGAATCACGATGCCCACAATGGCTACACGTTTGAGATGTAAATTTTGGGTCAACTTCTAAAACAACTAAGCCAAACTTTTCAGCTACAGACTTAATCTTAAAAATTAATTCACCCCATGAGCAATCACGAATTAACCGATTTAATGCCCTTTTTGCTGATTGACCATTTTTCAAATACTTACCATTTTCGTCTTGTTTGGCTTTACACCTTTTAATCATTCCTTTGATATTCAAATTCTCAAGAATAATTACATCAGCTAATCGAGTACCAACTTAAGACGGGACATTTTGAGCGAAAGAGAACTCAAAAATTAGCGTATTTTTTACGCTAATAAAACTCAAACAAAGTCCTATTGTGAACATTTACCGAAGTTTAAAACTGAACGTTCGGTAAATGACCTAAAAATAATTATTAACCAACAAAGAGGAAGTCGGCGGCACTTAAGTTGTTAGAGTGTACATCAAGCAAAGTAGCTAAAACTTGTGTTTGTGTTTCAATGAGAGTGTCGTTTCCAATTTGAGTCAGAGATAAATCATTGAAGGACAATCCCATACTACCGATAACAATAACATCCTCTCCCAACTCGAAGTCAGTAATAGTATTAGTGGCTTCTTGCAGAGGAGAAGAAGGAATAAAAGCAGCAATAACAGGACCATCTAGTCCACCACTTCCGGAAGAGATTAGTTCATCCACAAAAGTTCCCGTTGTGCCATTAAATCGCAGAATACCAGTATCAAAACTGCTGACATATAAATCGTCATCTGGCCCAAAAGTAACACCACGAGGTCCACTTAGTCCACCTTCTCCATTAGAAACAAAATCTTCAAGTAATTCTCCCGTAATATGGTCAAACTTTTTAACGCTATTAGTTCCAAAGCTACTGACATATAAATCGTCATTTGGTCCAAAAGTTAAACCCAACGGGCCCGACAAGTCACCACTTCCTGAAGGAACAAACTCTTCGAGGAAATCTCCGGTTGTCCCATCAAATTTGAGGATACTATCATTGCCATTACTAGCCACATAGAGATTGTTATCAGCACCAAAGTCCAATCCAATGGGATTGTCTAATCCACCACTCCCTGAAGAAACAAACTCTTCGATAAAATCTCCAGTAATTCCGTCATACTTGAGAACACTATCTGTTCCTTCACTGGTGACATAAATGTTGTTGTCTGACCCAAAAACCAGGTCACGAGTTTGGGATAGTCCACCACTACCAGTAGGAATAAACTCTTCGAGGAAATCTCCGGTTTCAACGTCGTATTTGAGTACATTATCCGTGCCAAAACTGGTGACAAGAAGATTTCCATCTAAACCAAAAGTAGGATCGATAGGTCCAGATAGATCCCCAATATTAAGAGGATCTAATTGCCGGATAAAATCTCCTGAATTTCCATCATACTCTAATATACTATCGTTATTGAAACTTGCCACAAATAAGCGGAGTGGTGCTTGAGAGGCTGAATTTTCACCCGTAGTAATCCAAAATTGGTCAGCCCCTGCACCCCCAGTGAGAGTATTGTCACTACCACTAATAATGATCAGGATGTCGTCACCTTTACCACCGATAAGGGTATCTTCTTTACCAGCAATGAGTTCATCATCACCATCACCACCATAGAGACGATTGCGACCTTTACCAACACTCCCATCGAGAAGGTCCTCTCCAGCTCCGCCAAAAAGACGATCTCGATAGCCAGCAATGAGTTCATCATCACCATTACCACCATAGAGACGATTGCGACCTTTACCAACACTCCCATCAAGAAGGTCTTTTCCAGTTTCGCCAAAAAGACGATCTCGATAGCCAGCAATGAGTTCATCATCACCATTACCACCATAGAGACGATTGCGACCTTTACCAACACTCCCATCGAGAAAGTCATCTCCCCTCAAACCAAAAATATGTTGTTTGCGGTCAGCAATTAGCTCATCGTCGTCATTAGTACCGAAAATTAACTTATTACTAACTGAATCTGAAGGATGAGCTTCCTGATATGCCCGCAGTGCACTAATTCGGAAATCATCAGCTTCACTGGAGGTTAAGAAATCTTGGTCAATAAGGACATTAAGGCTTTCATTGACAATTGCTTTATATTCCCGAAATGAAAGAGAAGGATCATCGAAACTCACAGGAATCTCTGGAAACAAAAGGGAATCTCCGGCTTCGATTCCATAGAAGCGGTTACGAACACCACCAGGCCAAAGAACCTCCACAACACCCTCTAAGGCTTTACCTAGACCTAAATTAGCCGCCAGACTATTCTGAGAAACAAAACTCGACCCTCCTAAAATGGGTTGGAGAACTGTTTTTCCTCCTTCAGGAGTAAAGGAAACCATCGCCCCGATACCATCTCGGTTTACCTTTCCTTCATCAGTAATACCTACTGTACCTAGAAGATTAACCTCTACCCAATTATTACCATTGTCAGCACTACTAATTTCCACAGATAATGTTCCGTTAGGAAATTCTGGGAGACTATCATTATAAACAAAAACATTGGGTTCTTCTGTGGGAAGGAAAGTTTCGACAATGAAGGCTGTATCATCAAATTGAGAGTTTAACTGAACTGGTTCTCCATCTTTGGTTATGGATGAAAGAACAGATTCGGGAACGTCAAAATTGGACACGGAAACCATGTCAATAAAGCCATCTTGATTGAGATCTCCAACGGCTACACCTCTTACCATTCGGGTTGAGTGGTTGGTAGAATTAGCCAGAGCTTGTTGATCATAGGTGAATTGACCAGTTCCATCATTGGCTAAAATGACACCAGGATTGGTAGCTTCAACAACTAATCCCAATTCCATTCCACCATGGTAAATAATGTCAGTATCACCGTCGTTATCATAATCAGCAGTTGCTGCACCCCAGCCCCAAGGAGTTTCTACTTCCGGTCGAGAGAAAGTGCCATCGGACTCTTGAAAAAACCATTGAGATGCTAATTCGCTAGGATTTCGGTTACTAAAAGGAGAAGTAACTGCTCCTCGGTAACTGCCGATATTAGTGGCAAAGAAATCTAGATTGCCATCATGATTAAAATCACCAAAATCGATACCCATCCAAGGGGCAGGGATATCAGTGCCTACTTCGAAAGAGACATCGGTAAAATGACTGGTTCCGTCGTTTTGAAAGACTCGCACATATCCGCGATCTAGTCCTCCATTAGCTTCAACTTCGATCAAAGCTTGATCATCAACCACAAAAATGTCCTGATCTCCATCTTGATCGTAGTCCACCAGAGCACTAACCCAAGTTAGAGTAGCTGCACCTTCTGGCAAACCAGCAAACTCTTCTATTCCAGAGGATTTACTGGCATCAATAAAGGAGCCATCACCTTGGTTTAAGAATAGTTGATTATGTTGGCTGATGGCGAAGGGAATATTAAAAAGCTGTTCCCGATTAGTAAAAGGAGCATAGTTACTGACAAAAATGTCTAATAATCCATCTCCATTAACATCACCCATAGCCGCAGAGGTCGAGTTGAGTCCTCCGCCCCCTGTACCACTCTGACTGGTAATGTCGGTAAAGGTTCCATCTCCGTTGTTCTGATATAGAATATTGTTTCCAGTCCCAACAGCAATATAAAGATCTTGATCTCCATCATTATCAATATCCCCGTAGGAAACGCCTGAACTATCTTGAAAGGTTGCTTCAACACCGGCTTGGGCAGCAACATCAATAAAAGTAAGTTCACCAGTATCATTCAGTTGGCTGGAAAAAAGACTGTTCGGACTACCAGGTCCATTACTTACATAGATATCGAGGTCTCCATCTCGGTCATAATCAAAGTTGGCTACGCCAGGCATACCACGGGGTGGGATAGGAATTCTTAGTAATTCATTGTTTAAGCGAAGAGTCCCTCCTGCTTTGATATTTTCGAGAATTTGATTTCTCTCAGAGGGGGTTCGTTCATAGATCAATCCGGCACCGCCTTCTTTAGCAATATCTGTAAATTGAATTGACATTGTTAAACACTCCTAAAAGTTAATTTTTGATACTTTTGCTAACCAGATTAAAGAAAAGCTAGTAGCATTTTTAAGTTTTCCAATTTATTTTTTTTGGATATTTGTATCGTATTAACTATTTATTGTTTTTATCAAAAATTGACAGAAATTTCACCAAAGAAGGATAGAAATAAAAGCAAGGTGAGTTTTTACTAACCATCTTTTTTTTCTGTATTGTTTTGTAAGAGTCTCTCAGGAAGACTTGACACAATTCGCTCAAAAGGAGTTGTCTCATCAAGCCCTCTTACCAAGACAAGTGCACCCTGAATTAACATCACCGCTTCTTCTGCTCTAAAGTTGGCTATGTTTGGTTTAATTCCTGCGAAGACTAAAACGGAAGCCAACTCCTTAATCCAACCAATAAGAGCTTGTTTGATATTTGTATGAAATAAATCATTGCCTTCTCCCAAAGAAATAACATTAAGTAAACAAGTTTCTTTTCCTTGACGATAAAAAGCGTCTAAATTTTCACACATAACCTGAAGGCGTTGGCTTGGCTTATCGTTGGTTTGTAAAGGTTCTAAAACCGTTTTGGCAAACCAATTATGAACATAAGCTAATACTTCCGCCGCCATTTCTTCTTTGCCTCCTGGAAAATGATGATAAAGACTAGATCTTCCTAATCCTGTAGCTTCAGACAACCGAGATAAAGTTGCTCCTTCATAACCGTACTGCCGAAAAACGGGAATTAATTTTGCAATTATCAACTGACGATTTTCATTGGCCTTTTCTTTAGACATAACTCTTTTTATTTTGAGGGATTTGATATTTAAGAATATTACTCAGATCTTGCACCAAAAAAAGTTAATATGAAAATACCTGAGTTCGATGTAATAATAACGCTGAAAACAAGGTCTGGAAACCATTTTAACCTTCCTACTAATTTTGGTAGATAAATAAGCATAACAAATCACAGCTAAAAACAGTCATTTTAGCTTTATTTTTATTTATTTTTACAGGGAAAAAATTTTAATTACTAATGCAGATAATAAATTTATTTCGTCTTCTTCTAATTGTAATTTTGCCTTTTTATCCTACCCTCATGACACTACTGCTATATCAAATTTTCCTTTCTAATTCAGCAATACGAGCAAGCATTGGTGCAATCATTTTATCTACTTCTGCTTGAGAATATTTGCGAGGAATATATTTAGGACAATTCCAATCCCATGCCTCCACTGTGATTAAAATTCCTCTTTGTGCCTCAGCAGAATCATCGGGCATTTTTAATTGTGTGAGCAAATCTAGATCATCAAAAATTACCTTTGCTCTACCCCAAATCTTTAAACGCCGTTGATTGGCATAATCCATCAAAAACAAGAAAATACGATCATCCACCGCTAAATTACCAGTAGTTAAATATTGAGAATTACCGGCAAAATCAGCAAAACCAAGAGTTTTTTCAGCAATAATCTTCAAAAAACCAGGTTTACCACCCCGAAACTGAATATAGGGCCAACCATTTTCATTCCTTGTACCTAAATAAAAACTATCACGGGCTTTAATAAACTCTTCTACACGAGGGATAATCGTATCGTTTTCTGGTCCATTTTCTTCCATGCGGGCATACATTTCCCTCGAACCATATTCTTCTTGAAATGCTTTAACTGAAGGAGTAAAAGCAATTTGGGCAAACTTACGAGGCATAATTTTCTCCCTTATTAATTAACATTTAATTATTTAATTAGAAATTTTATTAATGTCCCAAACGAGCTTGTCGAGAAATGTAAAGGAGATTTTAGTCAATTTAAGATAATAGTAAATTCTAACTAGATCAATAGAGAATATAGCTATAATTTACTATCAAAATGTAACTAAGAGGCAACCATTTCTAACACTTTAATTCCTGCCATCCCGACAAAATTTGGTAAAGTTTTTACTCGCTTAATCCAAGCTAATACATGAGGATAATTATCGAGAGAGATTTTGCCATCAGGTGCTAAAGCCACATAAGGAAAAACTGCGATATCGGCAATGGTAGGACGTTCAAATTCTAACCATTTACGTCCATCTAAATGTTGATTAAGTAAAGAAAGAATTTGTTGAGATTTCTCAGTCGCTCGCTCGATATTAATGCTTTTTGCTCCAAATAGATAATAAAGACGAGCATTTTCTACTCCTTGACGCACTTCCCCTGCTGTAGTAGATAACCAACGCACTATCCGGCTTAAAGACTCTGCATCCAGAGGAAGCCAATCCTCATTGCCATAACGACGAGCTAAATAGGTGAGAATTGCTTGAGCATCTTGAATCACCACATTATCATCTATAAGAGTTGGCACTTGCCCAAAAGGATTAATTGCCAAAAATTCAGGCTGTTTATGTTCTCCTTTCATTAAGTCAACTCGTACATATTCGTGTTCGATTCCCAACACTGAGAGGAATAACTGTACTTTGTAACTGTTGCCTGAAAGTTCGTGTCCATAAAGTTTAATCATAATTCTATTTTTTCTAATTATTCTGTACCGAACGCTTGTTTTGTCATTGTATCGAACGTTCGGTATTGATGTCAAGGGGGAGGAGATAATACAATTTTCAAAAATTATTAAAACACTAACATCAAAAATAGTCGTACTTAAAAAAATGCAACATCAAAAAAAGTCATCACCATAAATCCCATCATAATTCCCAGAGCACCTTCTTGTCCTACATTTTCCCGGTAGATTTCGGGAAAGATTTCATTAATAAGTACAAAGAGCATCGCCCCCGCCGCAAAAGCCATCCCCCAAGGTAATAAAGGCTGAACCCAGCTAATAACTAGGACACCAAGAACTGTACCAATAGGTTCCACAAAACCTGTTAAAAATGAAACCCCTACCGCATAAACAGCAGAATAATTCAAAGTTATTAAAGATAAGGCTACCACCAACCCCTCTGGTATATTCTGTAAGCCTATCCCAGTCGCAAGGGGGATATAATTAGTAGGATCAGATGAACTCAAGCCGACACCTACAACTAAACCTTCGGGGAAATTATGAAGGGTAATCGCTAAGATAAATAACCAAATTTTCTTGAATTTCGGGGAAATGGAAGCTTCCTTGGCATTAAAGAATTGTTCATAGGGAAAATGACTTTGAATAAACCATAGAACCCACCACCCTAAAAGATTACCTGTTACCATAATTAAGGCTGCTACAGTCTGAGCATAGCCCTGATTTACTGCTACTGTAATGCCGGGGACAATTAAAGAAAAGGCTGTTGCTGCAAGCATCACCCCACCTCCAAAAGCTACTAAAGTCCATTGAAACTTTTGGATAGATTTACCCAGTAAAATCGGTAGAGCACCAATTCCAGTCGCTTGACTAGAGAGCAAACTCGTAACCAAACCAATTGCCAGTGTTTTCATTGTTAATACCTAAAATAGTTAGTAATCAGTGTGTTTTTCGTAACATTTTTAAAAACTTCCTACGCTTTGAGCAATTCTTCTGGTAACTTTTGAAGAACACGCTCACGAGTCTCTGTATTAGTAATACTTAACGTATTTGTGTTTCTTAAATAATTTAAGGAGCAATAAAATTGGCATCGTGGTACAAACTTTGATATAGCGATAGGGACTTTTGAACATGAGAGCGAAATCCATTAGTCTCGGGAAAGGAACTCATTTCAGGTATTGGTTCATGGGGTAGTTGTATTCCCCTGCTTAAGAGAACACGCTGATACCAATGTTTTTGTTGTTCCCAAATTCTTCCTAATTCCAGATTTTTTATGGGCTTCCATCTCAGCATATCTTTTGAAAAAGATAATCTCAGTCTTTGAAAAATTTTAGAGAACATAATTATTGGATAATTTCTAAAATGAGTTGAATCAACAATAAGATAAGGTTTTTTAATCATTTGACAGTATTTAAGTTGATATTCAAGACTCATCCACCCAGTTTCTATTAGAGGGAAAATCTCCTTATTTCCCCTCTGGTTAAGTTTTTTAATTCTTGAGGCTATTGACAATCGAGGATCTCGAATTAAAAAAATGATAGGGTATGTTGTTAAGTGAATAAAAGATGCAAAATTTTTTCCTACTTGAAAAGTAATTTCTTTTATTACTAGATTATTTATCTGGTATTTAAAAGGTTTTAATTTTCGGAGATTAAAGGAATTTTTTATTGCCTGAATAACAGTTAAGTAATCTGTGTTTTTGTGATATAGACTATCAAAGGGTTCATGACAATAAAATCCTATGGATGGATGTTCCCAGAAAACTCTAGTAAAAGCCGTCGAAGAACATCGAGGTGGAGAAATAATGAGATAAAAATTGTGAAAATTTTTTAAATGCTCAGAACAAAAATTAGGTTGAGTATTTTTTTGGCCTTGTTTCATAATATTATCCTCTTTAATTAAAGACAAAAACATTAGCATATTTTAAAACCAGAAATGTTGAGACAAAAATACAGAAATAAATTCCGATAGAAACTTTTAGGGTAAAATTCATCAAATAACTTTCCGTAACATTTATTTTTTCCGACTGTTGTATATCTTTAACTATGGCAAGAACAAGAATCAGAATAGGAATAGAAGAAAAAACCATATGTCCAGCACCACTATTATGTACAGCAGCAAATAAAGCTCCCTGATTCCACTGTTGACCAATTTCATCTTGCACAGTAATTAAAAGAGCATTTCCACCAACATTTGAGCCTGTTGTAAAGCCACTAATCATTCCAATTAGGGGAGAGAGAATGAGGAAATATTTTTCCTCAGCCAAAGTGGATAAGGCTGCTGCCATTCTGTCAATCATTCCTGAATGAAGCATTGTTTGGGATAAAAAAAGGAAAGTCATAATACTTAGACAAGCATTTTTGGATTTTTTCAGCACTTCTGTCCAAGAAACATCAACAGGTTTAATAATTTGCATCAATAGAGCAACCAGCAGTATAATAATTCCTGGACTGGTAAAAACACTAAATCTAACCGTTTCACTTGAGATGACCAAAAGATTCCCTAAAAACTCTTTTAAGGGATGAATAAAGTTAATGAAAATGATCAAAGATAAAACTAAAATATAGGGAAGAAACAGTCTGAGAGGATTGTCTTTTAAAAGGGTGCAAAAATAATTTTTTTTGCGACTAGCTAGATATATTCCCCATAACCCTGTCAACAAGCCTGCTAAAACACCAGCTGTTTCTGTAGCAATATAGTAATTGTTAATCAATAACAAACTAGAGAATATCGCTCCTAAAATCAAAGCTACAGGGGTATATTTCTTTAAAGCTTTAATCCCTCCCATAACAAATAAAGATACTAAAGCTATATAGGGAAAAACCATAAAACTGGTTAAACTAGTAAGAGTTCCTAGTTGTCTTAAAGATTTATCGATTAAAGTAGAACCAATAATTGTGGCTAATGCTAAAGTCCCCCAGGGCATAATATTCATCCCTAAAACAGAAAGTTTTAACGCTTTTCGAGTAGGAAATAACTTAAGAAAAATTGGCACTCCTAGAAATAGAGATACTCCAAAACCAGTTAATGATTCTACTGCGGGTAAAAATCCTAGTAATAAAACCAAGGCTTTATTTTCTGAACTTATGGGAATTTCCTCAATCCATTCAGTTATCTTATCTATGGTTTTTTGTTTTCTAATTACCCCATTTAGATATAATCCTGGAATAATTACCATAACAGCACTTAAGGTGAGAATAAAACTGGAATTTACAATTTTAATGAGCTGATAATTATTGATACTATAAGCATCAAATAAAATAACTAATATGACTGTGAATGTAAAACCTATTAGTGAGCTATATACAGCATTTTTGTGAAACAATATAATGCAGCAAATCACAGAAATAATAGGAAGTAGTGGACTTAAAGCTATCCATGTATCCATCATAATTTACCTGTTTTTTGTCATTGATAAAAAGTCATTTATTTAACAAAATTACTTTCGAGAAATACCATTTTCTTCCTTGTTATGCAACATATTTATTCTTTTTTTATTTATTGAGTATTGTTTGCGATAGCCTTTTGGGGAAGCTTTCGAGAAACAAAATGGTGTTTCTTTTATCTTTTATCACTGGCGATTACGAAGTGCTGCAGTAGGCAGATCGCCGCCGATGGTTCGCTTTTGGTGAAACTTAACGCAGTTTCTCATCTTTATTTTGGAGATGTTTTGCGTCTCTCAGGAGCTTATTAATATAAACTTGTTAAAGTACAAGATATTCAATACTGCTCGGTTAAGAAAATATGATTGTTGGTGAAAGAAACTCAAAAGCTCATTTATCAAAAGTCAAAAGAGAAGAGTTTCATTAAATTCTCTATTCACCAATTCTGCATTCTGCATTTCCTTCGTGAGGGCGTTTTTAAGTCTAACCGAGCAGTATTGACAAGATATTTAGTTGCTAATTACTATTCCATTTTTTTCAAAAATGAACTCACTATAATCAGCAATATCATCTAGTCCTAAAAAATTAAGTAAAATCTCCAATGTTAACCAAATAATTATTCTCAATAGACATTTTTCCTTCGTCTTCATTTGTACAAATCTCTAGTATTAAACAGAATTAGTTTGTTTTGTGATCACTTTTTTTACTGGACTATGGTAATTTACGATAAGTAAAGTTTTGTAACCACTTTGTTCCTTACTCAGATCTTGCAGTTTATGTAATAATATGATTCTCCTCTTTTCCCAATTCCAAATCTTGTTTTTACATAAAGATTTTAACTGCAATGAGAAAAGAGTTAACTCAAATTACAACAGTCGAGTTATTGACTGACAAACCAAAGAAAACAAAGATTCTCTCAAGAGAAAATAAGCGTTACTTCTATGTTTATACTTTTGTCAGTCAATTAGTTAATTAAAGTGATGAAAGATACGGTAACATACGGTTATATTGAGCGGTAGCAGCGGCAATCATAACATGAGCACCAAATAAAAACTGATCCACTTCATCCGAAGTTAGTTTTGGCTCTTGGTAAGCAAGACCATCAATTAATTCTTTAGTATGATAAGGATCAATCTTCACATGCTTTTCAAAGTAGATTGTTTCATCCTCATGATCAAAACCTACACGTTTCATTCCTTCTAAGATACTGGCAAAATGCGGTGGCACCCAACTTTCCCCCATAATAAAATCACCATAAGCAGCATATTTATAGCCCGGACGAGTCAACAAAACATTGTAAGAATTGGAAGTAAGTTTCGCAAACCAAGGCATTTCTTGTTCTCGATAATTAGCAAAATATTCCCAAGTTTGCGTTTTTTCAAGAAGCATTCTCAACCAATAAGTATGAAACTTTGTGAAATCCCCATTTCCACACTCATCCCAACAATTAGAAATGGAGGACTTTTTCAGAGGACCTTGCAATCCTATAGTCATAAAGCAAACTTCATCATCTACGACCTCCGTCCGCACTGTTTCAGTGTGCAGGAAAGTTAAAACAGCTTTTTTGGAAGCTTTGGTTGCGATATAATCATAAAGCTTATGATAAAGTCCAGTATTATTTTCAATGAGCTGATTGAGATATTCACCAGCTTCTAGCTGATCCAATCCTTGAGGAAAAGATGGTATTTTTAACCATTCGATTAATTCTCTTTCCAGTAATATTTTGATCTGCTGTAATTTAATCTCTAGATCATCGTTGGTTATCATGTAGCAAGGACTACTCTGGTATCCATATACATAATCATAAATTTGTCCTAAAGCTTCATTGATATTCTGACCATGTTTTTCTGAGTTTTGACGACTTAATAGTAAGTGATTACGTTGAGCATCTAGATCAAGACTAAGTAGCTCTTTTATAAAACTATTAAATTCACTAAATTTGTGACTAACAGGCCAATCATATTGGTGTAGTTCGGGTAACTTTTGATAAGGACCTACAGGTAATGGTTTGTAAGGTTTTTCAGTAATTGTGGGCATTTTTTAAACTCCTTTTATTAGTTAATAAATTGAATAATTTATGGATTTGAGAAATCAAATTAATGCTGTTGCTGTTTTTTACAGACTTACGATTTCACTCTATATATAGGAGTTAGATATACTATTTACTCCTACATACAGATTGAATAATGAAACATCAATGTTCTTTTTTGTCCTCTAGTTGAGACTTAAGTAAGTCCCAATTTTGGTTGCAAGAGCCTTTTCATAGAATATTTGGGCACAAGCTATATCTTCAATTGCCATTCCCATCGGATTAAGCACAATAATTTCCGAATTTGAATCCCGACCAGATCGAGAACCTACAATAATTTCACCTAGTTCGGCATGAATTTGTTCACGAGAGAAACGCCCTTCTAGAACTAATTGATTAATTACTTTCTTTTCTCGATTAGACTGTACCCAGTCATCTACGACTACCTTATCTGCTTTGAGAAAAACTTCTTTATGCAAATCCATAATCGAAACGTTGCTAATAAAAGTACCTTTTTGCAGCCATTCATAATGGATATAAGGTTTGTCTGTTACTGTACAGGTAATGACCACTTCTCCTTGACTGATGGCAGAAGAAGCTGATGTAGCAATTTGGTAATTGACATCGGGAAAGCTTTGACGTAGTTTCGTTACTAAGTCTTGAGCGGCAGATAATTTAAGGTCAAATAAATTTACTGAAGAAATGGAGTTAAATTGCTCTAAAATTGTGATTAACTGCATTTGAGCAATTGGACCACAACCTATGCAAGTAACATTCGCAAAGTTGTCTTTAGCTAAATAACGACATGCGATCGCCGTAACTGCCGCTGTCCGCATTCCAGAAATTAAACTACCTTCGAGAATAGCTATGGGAAAATGAGATTGAGGATCATTCAATATGATGACTGCACTAGCTCGATTTAGACCTCGAGAAGAAGGGTTGTCGTGTTTACTTCCAACCCACTTCAAGCCGGCGATTGGATTTGTGCCTCCGAGATAACAAGGCATAGCAATAATCCGATCTGCTATGTGTTTTTTCTCACCCCAACGTAAGTATGGTTTGAGAGGTTGAACAATTTCTCCCTGAGCGTGAAGTTTTAAGGATTTTTCAACACCTTCAACATATACAGCAGAAGAATTTCCACCTAATTTCATCAAATCAGATTGACTCAGGTAAAGAATTTTGGAGTCTTTCAACTCTAAAAAAGAGTTTTGGAGACTTTCTTTGATTTGTGTGGCAAGTGTCATGGGTTTATATTGATTGAAGTTCAGGTATTTTGGTTAGTTTTGGAAGAGGAAGAGGAAACTGTTGTTTCTGATGACAAAATTTAGCTACCCATTCTTCGTCATAAACCATGTTCAAATAACGATCTCCTCTGTCAGGAAACAAAGTTAGAACCCTGCAAGAATGAGGTAAACGGGGAAGGAGTTTTTCAATAGCAGCAATAACAGAACCAGAAGAACCTCCTGCAAATATACCTTCATAAGCAACTAGATGATGGCATCCTTGCACAGATTCCCAGTCATCAACATAGATAACTTCGTCGATTTCAGACCTGTTGAGAAGTTCCGGAACACGGCTTGCGCCAATACCAGGTATTTCTCTTGGTCCAGAAGGACCTCCAAAAAGAATTGAGCCAACCGCATCAACAGCAATAACTCGTAAGTTGGGAAATTCCTCTCGAAGACGACGAGATATACCGAGAATCGTTCCTGATGTGCTAGTAGCAAGGATAAGGTAATCAATAGGTTTATCAAGATGTTTAACTATTTCATTTCCAGTACTGAAGTAGTGAGCTTTCCAGTTATTCGGATTCGCATATTGGTTAATCCAAAAAGCATGTGGGGTATTTTCCACTAAGTCTTTTACTCTCTGAATCCTAGATTTGAGATAACCACCTTGATCATCAATTTCATGAACCATATCAATGTTGGCACCTAAAATTTTCAGTATTTTTAAATTGGTTGGTGAAATTTTGGGATCTACTACGCAGGTAAATTTAAGGCCATAATTTTTCGCTACCATTGCGATAGCAATACCTAAATTGCCTGATGAACTTTCAATTAAGTGAGTTTGTTGATTAATAAGACCTTCTTGTAACCCTTGGTTGATAATAAAACTAGCAGGACGATCTTTTACGCTTCCCCCTGGATTTAGAAACTCCAGTTTGGCAAATACTTCATGATCAGGGAAAAGTCGTTTTAATCCTACTAAGGGAGTATTCCCAATACAATCATTCACTGATGGATAAATCACTTGCTTACTCCATAAAAAAATTTTTGAGCGATACAAAAAGCATGAACAAAAGGCTTAATCACAATAGATATTAGTGTTTAGCCAACAGATTAGAAATGTTCCTTTTGTAATGCCAATAGTAGTTTGTCAGAGTAGAAACTATTTGTTTAAATAGACTTAATTTTCTGAGGGGGTGACGAACCCTAGGAAAGTATAGTACTCCTCGTTGGCTTGATAAACTACCCGTTGTGATTACAATCTGAACCGGAATGATATTGATCAAAATGAGTTCAGATGTATAGCAGTACTAAGTGACATTAAGACATTTTTCAGATTCTAAATGTATCATTCCGAGTGATAGCGAGGAATCTCAAAACGTCCTAACCTTAATGCGTAGTGCTATAACCGAAAAAATCTCTTGTCTCAGTTTCTTTTAGGTATAGATAAACCGAGATACATAGGGAGATTCCCCAGGTGTATGCCGACGATAGTGACCAGAAGGACCTTCTCCTAAATACTCAGCAAACCAAGATTCATGATCTACCTCTTCATTGAGAATCGCTAAAGATAAATCATAAGTACGATGATCTTTACCAAGAGTAAGATTACAAATTTCGTTGTAGGAGCGAATGGCAAAGCGCTCTGCTTTTACTAGAACTTTAAGTAGTTCTTCTATTTCTGGATTTTCTGGTAAGAAAGAATCAGTTCCATCTGATAGACTCACAAAATCACGAATATCTCGAGGAAGTTTCCCTCCTAACTCATAGATACGAGTAAATAAACTTTCAAAATGATTTTTGCTTTCTTGTCGTGCATCTTCGACAATTTCTTTGAGTCCTTCTCCTTCTAAGCCAATAGTATTAAATCGAATAATGGTATGATAGTAAAAGCTAGTAAATTCTACCGAAGCTGCTTTTAGTAATAGTGGTAGAAGTTCTTTATCTACATCAATTCCACTGTTTTCGACAATCTCTCTGGCAACTTTTGCCATTTTTATAACCTCCTAAGTTTTCAGTAAAAGAATTGTTTTTTTCTTATCCTCTTCATCATGATTTATTTCTGATATTTTTTTAAAAAATTGACTAAAATTTCACCAGATTTTATCGTTAATATGATAAAAGGTGACTAATTTTTCACTTAATAGCAATATTTTTTTTATCGGACCTTTACTGACTAGCTAATTAGTGAAATTTTCTTCAAAAAAGGTTATTTGCTTTAATTCTTATATATGCTATTTATAGCAATTTATAGAGTTAATTCAGAAAATGAATTATTTTTGTCTTCGCTACTCTATTAGGTAAAAACAATAACTTATTTACTTATGTTTCTTCTTACTTAGCATATTGGCCATAAAATTTATGGTCATTGGGCTTTTTGAATAAATTTAATCTAAATAGATTCCAGGCAATGACCTTTTTATTCTTAATAAGAAAGTGGAAAAATATCAGTGGCTTTGCTCGAATTCGTAATTGGGAAGTGAGAATTCGGAAATAAGGACTTTGTGAAAAAAGGAGACAAAAATTAACGCTGGACGTAGAATTCTAGGACTTGCTTAAGTCCTAATCTTTACTGAGTAGGTGTTTCAATCATTTTATTTTTCATTCTCATCGAAAAGGAGGTTTATTTATGAAGAGGAATCAAAGATTATTGTTAAAACTAAGTTTAGCAGTTGGAGCAATAGCTACCAATTTATTATGGAACTTATCAGCTAAAGCACAATCAGCTATTGATGAAATCTCTTTAGATCCTACGAAACAAAGTGTTTCCAGAAACACCATTTTTTTTAGTTTACCTATACTAGATGGTTCTGACCTTCATAAATTAGGGGAAGACTAGCGCAGTGCGATCGCCTATAGGCAGCTATGTTTTTGTACTCCTTCAAAAATACTTAAAGACATTAATGATGATGACAATAGATCCGACACCTCTAGCTAACATTCTGGGATTTTTATCCTTAGTAAGCTATGTTGTTACCTTATGCCCTACAAATATGAGAACTGTTTTTCCTCAAACTAAACAGACTGGTATTCCAAAGTCGCTACTCAAACATAGGCGAATTGTGGGCATTCTTGCTTTCTTTTTGGCTTTAGGTCATGGTTTTATCTTAGTCAAGAAGAGAGATTTTGATTTTGCCGATCCTCAAACATACTGGATTTATATCCAAGGAGTAGCAACTTTTATCGTTTTCACTTTACTAGCAATAACCTCCAATGATTGGAGTGTCAAAAGACTGAAAAAAAATTGGAAACGGTTGCACAGCCTTACCTACTTAGCTATTTTTCTGATCGCCTGGCATATCTGGGACAAAATGTTGAACCATTGGAGTTATGTAACCCCCATCGGGCTGGTAGCCATAATCATAATCGCTGTTTTATTTCTGATTCGTTGCAGGATTCAACATCAGAATAAGCTACAAAAGGCTACAAAGAAATCATCAATAGCTAAAGTTATCAAACTTACTCATCAAAGGTAAGTCCTAATTCTTCATTAGTCTGGTTTACTACGAATTACTCCTCTTTTTGCTATCTAATACGTTGTCCTTTCCTTAATGATTTTTAGTTGCTGGTTGAGCCAATTTTCATTAAATATATTTTGATAAATTGGATTAAAAACTTTAATTACCCTCTGGTTTTTTATCACTAATCCTGATAATCTGAGTTGGTATTGTTCACGACTATTGTCAGCTATAATTTGTCCTTCTTGGCAAATTTTCTGGTAAAGATTAAGACATTTCTCAGACGACGGATGTGTTAATCGATTACGAATTGTTTTTAAGTGTTCTGGCTCATCCTGAGATTCCCAATTCTCAATTATGTATTTTTGAACTAAAGCTTTGAGATTAGGATTTCTACTTTCAGCTTTTTGGACAACAAGTTTACACAGTTTCTGAGTTAAAAAGGGCTGTCCACCAGTTAATTCTAAGATTTCTTTTAAAACTTCTTTTGGGTAAGTAACTTTACTTTGTAATCCTGGTAATAGAACTTTAGCTTCAAAAAAAGTAAATCCAGTTAATTCAATGGGATAACCAATATTAAAAGGTCTATACTGTGAATTTTGGCTTAGATCACTAGGAGAGGCTACTCCTAACAAACAAAAGGATAAACGTTTATAGTCTGGTTGTTCGGCTTTTTTATCATAACAGTTACAAATAAACGCCATAAATTCTTCTTTAACGTTAGAGTTAATTAGGCTATCAATTTCATCAATAAAAATTACAATTGTTTGAGAAAAACTAGGCAATAATACAGAGTAAATAAACTTACATAAACGATAGAGAGGACAAAAATCCTTATTTTGTTCCCACCATAGATTAAAATCCAATTTAGTATCAAGCTCAAAACCATACAAAAGTTCAGAGATAAAACCTTTATACCATTGTTCTTTAGTAACATTATTACCAATACTGGTTAAGTCAATAGAAGCTGATTTTATCCCTTCCGCTTTAAGCCTTTTTGCTGTTTTCACTCGCAAACTAGATTTCCCCATCTGACGAGAGTTTAAAACATAACAAAATTCCCCTTTTTTTAAGTGTTGATGTAGTTCTTTGTCCGCTTGGCGATATACGTAATTGTGTTCAGACTGTAAGCTACCACCCACTTGATAATAATTAGGATGATAGTTATACTTTGTTACAAAATCATTAGATTTTAAGAGGTTAAAATCTAGTTCAGAAGGGCTTAAAAGTAGTGTATTTTTAGACATTGAATAGGTAACTCCTTTACAAATATTTTGTATTTATGTCAAGATTTTTTTTGTTACTTTAAACGTTCACGAAAATATAAGTGATATAGTTGACAACGAGGTTTAACTAAATTCCCATCTTGTTTTATTAACCCCATGCTGTCTAATTGAAAAATCTGTTTAGTTTGTTGCTCAAAATAGACAGGTTCAGAATTAGTGACAATTTTTTTTAAGACTGAACCCAAATTTTCATTTTGCTCAAGGGTTTCTAAATGTCGGCGTAAATGGTCATTGTAAATTCCCGCTTCTGTGGAAGCATCTTTGATTAATTCATCCCGAGATTGTTCTTGATACACTAGATAATAAAATGCCAACCGAACGAGATAAGGATGTCCACCTACTAGAGACATTACAGGAGAAACTACTTTATGATCTAATCTATGAAGATGTGCTAATTTGATAATCTGTTCTTTGTCAAATTCCTCTAATCGAATAGGAATTCCTACATTAAAAGGAGATTTATTAAGATCTAATCGACCATAATCTTCAGTAGAATGAGTAATTACTAATCGTATTTTTTGCCAAATTTCTAAATCATTCCGTTTTTCATGCCAATGCCGTAACATGGCAAAAAAAGTTTCAGAGATATCTGGGTATTCAAATAATTTATCTATCTCATCTAAAGCTAAAACTAAAACACCATCTAGATTTTGTAATAAGGTTTGGAATTGACGAGTAATACTTAGAACAATGGGCATATCTTTATCCCAGTTTTTTAAGGGTGGTGATTCAGGTAGCTGATCACTTATATAACTATAAAATCCACGAAAAAAATCACAGGTATTGTGGAATATACTTTTTTCAAGAATGCTAAAATCTAAGTAAGTTGTGTAATAATTATGTTTTTTCTTAGCTTCCTCAATAATTCGCTTAATCAGAGAAGTTTTTCCCATTTGTTTAGGAGCTTTTATCCTAATTAACGCCCCAGGTTGTTTAACTTCTTCGTGACTTTCCGAATCAGATTTACGTGGGATGTAAAAGGGAGAGTTTAAAGGTTCTGAAATCTCTGGGAAGGGAATTTTAGGCTTACTTTTTAGTCCACATTTTTTCAAAGCTTTTTCTCCCACCAAGTCTCGTCTGTATTTAATGAACAAGTCAATCAACATACAACGATAGTCCGATTTCTCTTTAGAAGAAATACCAAATGCAAGAGAAATTTTCTGAATATGGTAAGTTACGGTAGATCGATCATAAACATCTATTTCAGCCGCTATCTCTTGATCTGTCTTTCCCTCTAAAAATAGAGGTAAAACTTTGTTTTGTTGCTTGGTCAATCCTTTGGGATATATTTT
>CAJHXH010000554.1_pt1 | contig 19624 bp, 17 predicted proteins | sample 9198571 | NCBI WGS metagenome assembly CAJHXH01 (sample SAMEA7708301, study PRJEB35096) | sediment metagenome | biome: marine neritic benthic zone biome [ENVO:01000025]; feature: sediment [ENVO:00002007]; material: shallow marine sediment [ENVO:03000034] sea grass bed [ENVO_01000059] ... | reverse complement strand
GGAGGGCAACCCCCCTATAATCCCCCCAAGGGGATAAGGCAAAAGGGAAGAATTTCAATGAAATCTTATTTCTAAATTCGCTCATTCTAAATTCTAAATTACCCACATAAAGGAGTTTTCGTCACTAACCGAGCAGTATTGGTTTATGATCCTGTTAATGAGGTGATTAGAGAATGGATAAAATAGCAAAATATAGAGAATCGATTAAAACTTTATTAACCCGTTATGCTAATAATGATACGGGAGATGTTGATATAGAAGTTCAAGTTATTTTTGATACTGAGCATGATCATTATCAATGGTTTAATGTAGGTTGGAAAGGGTTTGAACGAATTTACCAATGTCTGGTTCATTTTGATCTAAAAGATGGCAAAATTTGGCTACAACAAAATGTAACAGAAATGAATCCTGCTGATGATTTAATTGCTATGGGTGTTGCTAGAGATGATATTATTCTTGGTCTTCAACCTCCTTACAAAAGACCATATACTGATTATGGGGTTGCTTAAAGTGATGGAGAGAAAAAATTTGTTAAGGGGATTAGATGCCTTGGGAATGCGATCGCCGAGTATTTCCCCTTGTTGAAGTTGTTTGATAACTGGTGGAATATAGCACTACGTATTGATGTGTTTGACATTTATAACGCTTGAAACCAAGTCATAGTTTATTTCTACATTCGCGCATTCTACATTCTAAATTGCGCGTAGCGCTATATCTTTGTCAATATTGAGGTATTTTTTGGCTAGTTTACGTAGATTACGTTGAAATCTTAGGGTTGCTTCGACTTGAATCAATGGTAGTTCAGACATTTTGTTTAATTCCTTCCCAAAGTTGAGAAACTGGAATTGTTTGTTTACTCATGGCTTCATGCCAAGCTTGACGAAAATCATTAAGAATTTCTTCTCTAGTTTCGTTTAACTCATCCTCTTTGTCAATATCAACTGTTTCTGGAATAAGAACGATCACTTCTACACGACTATTTTCCATAATACTTAATGGCTGATCTAAAGACAAGCTTCCTTGTTTATCAACAGTTGCCATTAATTTAACTGCTTTCATATAGTTGTTAATGTGCGAGGTGAAAGTCGCATGAACGAGTGAGTGTTTCACTCCAACCTAGTAGTCAAGGTTGTACCCGCCCGAAGGAGCATCCGAGGTAAGTAACTTGGGAGTTTCACAGCTAGAGGGTTAAGTGTACCCAAAATGGTTCGAGTCATACGAATTATCAGGGGCTAGGGTAAGACATTATGGTAAGCGTACAGCGAATGATTGGATTTCCAATTAAGACATTCTTCGGAATGTTTCTGCTCTGAGGCTCCGTTACTATAGGCTATCCCGTTAAAGATGACTGGGGATAGTGTTACGGATTAGGATTATCTCCCTTTCTTGGATAATCAAAAGGAACTAATTCCGTTTACTAATTAGTTCCAGACTACCACAATTCCGTCGGGGTAAAGCAGGTACCTAAAATGTCGCATCTCAATCATGCGGAACTCAATAACCACCACAAGGTCTATCTTTGATAGTAGGGAAGTCGTGAGACGTACCAATTCCTTGGGGTGTAGGACTCTTCTAAGAAGCTAATGCAGTCACGGCGAAAGTCAACAGGAATTAATAACTGGACTGATAGTATTATTACTAGCTGAAAGGTGAGCAGACGTAGAAGAGGCTGAAACTTCCAGAGTAAAGCGAAATCAAAGCATTTAAGCTACTGGGAAGAGGTAGATAGGTTGTCATTATACCCGACCGTAACCAGTACCACGATAATTTAAGGAAAAGAAAATGGCACTCCTTGAGTTGAAATCCTGAAAACGTGGATAGCCTGTTGAGACAATGTAGAGATGAGTAACTGAAACGGAAGATAACAGCAGGAGCTGGATGCTTGGAAACTTGCACGTCCAGTACTGTGGAGGGGAAAAGCCGTAAGGCTCTACCTATTCCGACTTTTAAATTACATTTTCTAATTATAGCTTGACGATCTTTTCCTGTGCTGTTTCCTGCGATCGTTTTTCTTTTCGATTAAAGAGGGGGCTTTTTTAATGGCTTCTTTTTATTCTGTGTCAATAAACAGACTTAAATTGCTACAAGTTAGATGGCAAAAGGATTTTAAGGATTGAACTGAATTAAATGGAGTGAGTTGAGAGAAAAAAAATTAGTGCTAACTCAAAAAATTCAGAAATTAGGTTTTGAGATCGTCTTAAGAGTGTAGACGGAGGACAGACAATTAGATTTTTAATTTGTGTCCAAAGTCCAATAAACTATAAATTTTTCGGAGATTAATAATGAATGAATTAGATTTTGGCAACTTAGTTATCAAGTTTGTTAATAAATTTAAACTTGCTTGGTGGGACAAAGGAAGTGGTGGAAAGTATGATGAAGCTTATTATAAGCCCATTGTTCCTCTAGGTGACCATGCTCTTGGGGGTGAGCAAAAAAACGGTTGTTGGGAAATAAACAATCGGGAAGAGGGGGAAGATAGGGAAGAGGGGGAAGAGGGGGAAGATAGGTTCGACTTGGGAGACAACGAAGAGGGAGAAGATTATTAAATGTTCCTCCCACACCTCCCACACTCCCCACACTCCCCTCTTTTACCAACTAAAATTTCGTTCACCCTGCTCTTGGTTACTATGGACAAGGTAATTACAATTCTCCTACTGGAGCTTTTGTAGGGTGCGTTAATGAAATGTAACGCACCACCAGATCCCGAATATTCGGTGCGTTACGCTGTCGCGCTTCACACCCTACCTTTCTAATTTAGCGATCGCCTATCTTGTGGGTGCATTACCAAAGTGTAACCCATCTCTTTAATTCTTGAAGAAAGGCGATCGTTCTTTCTTCAGATGAAATCGTCTTTCTCAAACAGGAGGGCGATTTTTTTTGCTTAATAAGATTATTATTAAAGAATGGACGATTTTTGAGTACATTTCTCATCCACTCTTCATGAATCTTTTCTGTCCATTTTGCTTGAAATAACTCCGTGAGTGCCAACCACATCAAAAAATCTCGCAGTGGTGCAGGATATAAAACACAAGCATCATAAAAAACTGTTGGTTTCCCCACAATATCAATATCCCATGTTTAATTCTTGTGCTTGAGCCGTTAATTCAGCTAACACTGATCTTCTGTTTGCATCTATATGTTGTTTATAAGCCATTAAATCTTGAGATAAAATCCGACGACGCACTCCCACCTTACGAAAAGGAATTTTCCCTGATTCTAGTAACTCCACAACATAAGGGCGAGAAACATTGAGAATTTCAGCCGCTTCAGTAGTAGTTAATTCTTGTTTGATAGGTAATATTTTGACGTTGTTACCTTGGGCTAATTGACTTAAAATCTCTGTTAATTGCGGTAAAACACTGGTAGGAAGAGTAATAGTCTCATTCTCATTCAGTTTTAATTCACAAGTCTTTTTACGAGGAGAATAGGAAGCTAAAAATTTAGAGGAGACTTTAGCTATTTCTTTTTCTGTCAGTGTTTGGGGAGTAGATACCATAATTTTGAGTAACTTTTTATTAAACTACTAATCTATTATAAAACAAAATTAACGAAATAAATGAAATAAACGAAACTAAATTCAAAAATAATCTTAAAGAAACCATTTGAGAAACTTTTCTATAAAAATTATATTGTGGGGCGGAAGTAGATTTAATCGAGTTAAGTGGAAAGAAAAAAAATAAGTGCTAACTCAAAAAATTCAGAAATTGGGTTTTGGGATCGTCTTAAGGGTGTAGAGACGGAGGACAGAAAATAAAATTTTGCCCAAAGTCCAAGAAAAACATTTACTAGGAGTACCATGACAATGATGCAAAAAATTACTATTACAACAGTAAAAGAATTTCAATTAATGTGGTGGGATCAAGGAACTGGAGGGAAATACAGTGGAACATTCTATCGACCTATTCCACCTCAAGGATATTATTCCATTGGAGATTACGGTCAAAGTAATTACAACACTCCCTCACCAAACGGAAATGTTATCGCCATAAAAGATTCGGGCGATGGCACACTGGCACGACCAGTTGGGTACCAAAATATATGGGATGATCGAGGATCGGGAAGTAACATGGATGGGTCGTTTTGGCGTCCAATTCCACCTTTAGGATATAAGGCTGTAGGATGTGTTGTCCAAAAAGGGTATAACCAACCTAGTCTTGATGCCGTAATGTGTGTCAGAGAAGATGTCTTGTCACCAGGGCTTGTTGGTAAAATGGTATGGAATGATAAAGATACTGGGGCGAATCGAGATTTTAGCTCATGGGAAATAATTAGTCAGTACCCTAATGGCCTCAAGTGTGGAACTTTTATTGGCGTCCCTTTTCAGGGCAAACCGTCACACGGAGACAATACTTTTGTGTTGAATATTGATGCGCTAGAGATTGATGCCCCTAAAATGGACGTGTTAACGAACACAAATTTTATTCAGTCAATACGGAAAATCTCTTTTAACAAAAATGGATGTCCGCTGGATTATCATTCAATAGCTGGAAATCGTTGGCAGCATTTGCAAGATATGATTCGGTTACCAGACACAAATGGTTACCAACATTATATGGGTACTTTTTCACAAAATTGCTCTGATAATGAAGGAGGACTTGTTTTTGTTGCACAGATTACCGAGTCTGCTAAAAATGCAGGGCAATCTGGGAAAGTGATTTGGTGGGATGAACTAAACAATAAACATCTTGCAGGAGGTTTTAATCACCCAGGGGATCTTCGAAGAATTGGGAATATAGTTGTCATAGCTGGACAAAATTGGGATGGAGGCTCCATTTCTACAGACTCGTTTGAAGATTTTTTCAAATCTTTAGGTTCAAAAATAGGTCAAGAATTCGCAGATCAAATGCATCGCGGAAGTGGAGGGCAAGGAGTTCTTTTTTACGATGTAACCAATCCAGCTCATCCAAAATACCTCGGAAAAATGAATTCGTGTCGAAAAGGCAACGAAGTAATGACCACCAATGGAAGTGATATCGATATGGTAACTGCAGCAAAATCTGGTGATTACTATTATTTATCATTCAACGGATTAAAATGTCGCTCCAAGGTGTTTTTACCAAATGCCGACTGGGAATTCGTAGAAGCTGGTAATGATGGAAGTCCAAGCCCAGTATTATTCTCTCACGACTCACAGCACATTGTAGGAGATGCTGTACTTAAAGATGGAGATCGTGTTGTGTTTCAAAAACTTGAGTTTTCTCCAGGCTCCGATCAATTGACAGCGGAAACTATTCATGTGACAAGAACGGATGTTATTTCTTCAACAATTCCTAAAAGTTCACTTCCAGATGGTGCAACATTTTCGCTTAGCGTTATGCCGAATGGAAGAGGTCACTGTGTATTTGCGAACGTTGAGTCTGATAATCACATAGAAATAGAAGAAATTGATAGCATAAGCATAGTTCATATTAACTCCTTTCCTCTTACTGAACTAGCTGGGAACTACGGACATGGAGTTCTATCAATGACTTCTAGCAATACTTTTGTTTTTCGTTGGAACAATGGAAGGGTTGATGCTACCGGAACAGTTGATGACACTGGTAAAGGAACATTTAATTTTCCTGATCACAAAACCTTTAGTTTTGAATTTGAACCCTCTACCAGGAAAATTTACTTTGATGGAGACAGATCTAAAGTATGGCAAAAAGTTTCTTAGACTAGCTGGGAAGTGAAGTTGAGACTATGACAAAATAACCTAGGGCGATCGCTCTTCTTAAACAGGAGGGCGATCTTTTTTGCTAAATAAGAATCTATGATAAAACAAAATTAACGAAACTAATGAAATAAACGAAACTAAATTAAAAAGTAATCTTCAAGAAACCATTTGATCAACTTTTCTAGCAAAGTTATATTATAGGGCGGAAGTAGATTTAATCAAGTTAAGTGGAGAGAAAAAAAATTAGTGCTAACTCGAAAAATTCAGAAATTGAGTTTTGAGATCGTCTTAAGGGTGTAAGAGTGTAGGACAAACAAAACTAATGAAAACCATAAAAGCAACCTCATCTACTTATCTGAAAAAAAAGCCAATTCAATCATCAGAACTTCCTGATCATCAAAAAGTACCAGTTCCCCTTAATAAAGAATATAATATTCTCAATTATTCCGAAGCAGAACAAGGACATTATTTAGTAGAATTAGACTATGGTGCAGGTAAATGGTATCTGTGGTCTGGTCATTGGTATCTACCTTGGGAAGAACATAACGAACAAGTTATTTCCTCTAGTACAGCCAGTAAAGCTTCAGTAACTGCTCCAAATAAACATAAATTTGCTTCATTTCCGCAAAATTGGCAAGAAGTTAACTGGAATGATTTTAATGCTCCAGTATCTCAACATTTTACCGTCAAAGAAGTAACCAAAGGAGATCGCCGTCGTATTCCTCAAAGCAATGACATAAAAAGCAATATATTTACTTTAGCCCAAGAGCTAGAAAAAGTAAGGAAAGCTTGGGGAAGCCCTATTATTGTTACCTCATGGTATCGTCCACCTGCTATAAATCGGGCGGTCCGTGGAGCTTCAAACTCCCAACATATTTATGGTAAAGCAGTTGATATAAAACCTGTCAAAGGGGATATTTATAAATTTCAGTCATGGTTAGATAAAGTGGCATGGAAAGATAAAGCATTAGGATACGGTGCCCCAAGAGGTTTTGTCCATTTGGATTTACGCCCCGGTAATATTCGTTGGAATTACTAATTTATACATCTTTGCAAATAGGTGAACCACAAAAAAAACTTGTAATGCAGGCATCTTGCCTGTAGCAAAAATATAACTACTTCCTTCCTAGGAGCATGATTGAAGTTGTATTTTTTACATCCAACTATAGTTTTATCATTAAATCTTTTGTTATTTATATTATTGAGGAATATGCACTATGTTATCATCTCAATCCAATTTAAACTCCAAAAGCTTGAAAAATTCTCAAAATCACCAAAATATAAGGCAAGATGTTAAAGCAACTATTTCTCGTAATTCAATTTTTAATGATTTAGAAAGGAAAATTGAATCAATGGAAATAAAAGAAGATTTATCTCAGGAGTTTTCTAAAATTTTAGTGCTGTTTTAAAAAATTCAAATCTTAAAAAAACAGAAAAAAATTACTCAAAATCAAGAAAAACAAAAAGAACTTAAAATAATTATTGATTCTTTGAATCTGGCGATGATTTTTCAATATTGTATTATTTAAAAATTTTCATATCTCAGTTATAGAAGCGATCGCCTTCTCCCAATACTATAATAACTCTCAAATTGATTGTTCAACCCAACTGCCATTAAAAATTGACTCATAAATCCGATTATGAACAAAAAGATTGGCATTTTGTTTGATAACCAGCCCTGATAAACGTAATTCTTGTTCTTCTGAACTATTAATCATCATTATCTTTCTTTCTTTTAAAATTCGTTGATAAAGTGAAAGAAGTTGTTGCCTATTTTCGCTTCTGAGAATACGATCTCTAATAGTTCTCAAATGCTCTGGTTGATCTTGTTCCTCCCAATTGTTAATAATTTTTTCCTGTACTAAATTCTCTATCCATTCAGTTTCTTTATTTGTCGGAATCGTTTCTTCGGCATTATGAATCAGCCGACATAGTTTTTGAGTTAAAAAAGGTTGTCCTCCCGTCCAATTTAAGACTTCTTGCAGGATAGTTTGAGGATTACTTACTTTTTCCGTTAACCCATATAATAAAGGTTGAGCTTCATGAATTTTAAAACTTTCAAGCTCGATCGCCTCTCCTATATTAAAAGGAGTTCTCTTGCTATCCGTTATTAATTCTGAAGGAGTTGCAACCCCGAAAAAAGCAAAGGTTAGATCCTCATATCTCGACTCAGGATTAGTTATTCGTTGATTATAACAAGAGCGAATCAGAGCAAAAAAGTCATCCACAGGAAATTTTAATCCTCTAACACTATCAACTTCATCGATAAAAATAAAGATTTTTTGAGGCGACACCTGATTATCTGCATTGACTTCAACTAATAAAATATCTTCCAGAAATTGACCTAATCTTTGTACAGGAGAAATATCTAATCGCTCATTCCACCAAGTTTTAAAATTAACTTTTCTGCGTAAACCAAAAGTCCGTAATAAATCAACCGCTAACCCTTTATACCATTGTTCAACAGTCACATTTCTACTACCAATACGAGTCAAATCTATAGCAGCACATTTATATCCTTCATGGTTTAAATGGTTCATCATGCGTATCATAAGACTAGATTTACCCATTTGTCGGGGATTCAAAATAGAACAAAACTGTCCTTGTTTTAAAGCTTTATAAAGAGTTCTATCTGCTTGTCGTACCACATAAGTAGGAGCATCCATCGACAAACTTCCACCCACTTGATAATCAAAATTAGAGGGTTGTTCGGCATTTTTGAGCAAGTCATTTTCAAAGATAAGTTCTGCTTGAGTGGCTTTGAGGACATTTAAGGTTTGCGATAATTCTTTTGTACGCTCTTCTACTCTTTGCTCTAAAGTTTGATAAAGTCTTGAATTATCAATAGAAATAGCTGCTTGGGCAGACAATATATTTACAAGTTCGACTCTTTCTGTAGTGAATGCACCTGTGGTTAAATCATTCTCTAAATACACAATTCCGCTTAATTTACCTTGATTAAGCAGAGGACTACAAAGAATTGATTTACTTTGTGTTGCAATAATATAAGGATCATTAATAAATTGTCCTTCAGAAGCTGCATCGTTTAGAACCAGATATTCTTGACTGTGGGCTACATAATTGATAATCGTAGTGGGTAAGATAGGAATAGATTTTTTAGGCTCTATAGATTCCATAGGAATTGATTGCAAAATAGTAACTTTATCGTTATCTACTTTTGCTTGAGCTTCGATAAACAAATTACCTTCATTATTTAAAATCAGAAAACCTTTTTGTGCCCCTGCATTTTCAATCACAATTTTCATTAATTTTTGCAGAAGTTTTTCCAGTTTTATTTCCCCAGAAATGGCTTGAGATGCTTTAAGGACAGTAGTTAAGTCGAGAAATTCTACATCAGTACCTGTGGTAGAGATAGTTGTACTAAGACTTTTAGATTTGCTTAGATTGGTTACTCCTAATAAATACTGTGGATATTCTTCTTCTAACTGTTTAACTTTAGCTTTTGCTCCCCAACGAGTATAACAATGATGAGCATTTCTTAAATATAATTTCCCAATTTCTTCTCTACCCAGTGCTAAATAAAATTCAGATGCACGTTCATAAGCTAAAGCTTCTTCATGGATAAATTCATATTTTTTTGCCCCTTGAATTGCTTTTTCATAAAATTCTTCTGCTTGCCAATTTTTACCTAAAACTCTAGCTTTTTCTGCTTCTACTAAATCGTATTTATGTTGAAAATTTGCTTGACAGTGACTAGCCCATATTTTCATATCTTCCTGATTTTTGGACACTTGCTTTAGTAATTGTTGTTGTTCAATAAGATCTGAAGATTGATAATTTGCTAAGAGAGTAAGAGAGCCATAAAAATTATGATGGGGTGCGGGTAAATATGTGGCACAACACGAAATGTATCGTTGTGCTTTAACTGTGTAATTAATTGCCTGTTTATATTGTTTAAAAAAATACAGACAAAATGTTTTGGCAAAATAAGCGATGAATAATAACCATGGATTTTGATTCTCAATCCAATCATTCAAATAATCTTCTTCTGCTGTAAGAGAATCGCCAATCAGAATAAAATCTTCGGGTTTATTCATTAAATATTTGCATACTTGATGCCATATATTTATGTAATTAATACAATACTCAATTTGGAAATTTTTGATTAATGGAATATATTTTTTCCCATTTTCCCAGATTTTTTCTAAAGTAGAGCCACCAAATAATTTGATTAAATAATAACTAATAAAACAGTAAGAAGCAAAAAGATAATCTCCAACATCTCTGCCTGTTTGAAAACCATTGATACATTTTTCTTGTGCATAATTACTTCTTAGAGATTCTTTCCAATGCCATATAAAGCCGTAATATAAATGAGTCACAGTGGCATCTAATGAGGACATATCATATTTCTCTTGTAACTTCAAAGAGAGTTTGCCAAATTGGTATGCTAAATTAATATCACTAATTGAATCAGACTGAAATGCCCCAAAAGAAACATAACTAACCGCCGCTTGAGATGGATTACCATATTGAATGCAGAGATTAATTTGTATTAGTATTGACCAAGCGATTAAAGGAGAATTAATCGTATTTAAAGAAGATAATATTTGTTGTAATATTAATATGACCGAAGTTTGGTAAGGATCTGTAAGCTGTGGGAGATCAATTAAATCCTTAATCTCTTTATCTTTTAAAAGTAATTGTAAACGCTGATTTTCTTGATGAGTTATCTTCTTTATCTCGTTATCACCTTGAGGCACCTGTATATCAATTTTCGGCAAAGCTAAAGCTTTGAACGCACTTTCGAGCGCTTTTTCCTGTTCAAGCTCAGCAAAGTAAGATGAGGTTTTTATTCCATATATTTTTACTTTATCCAAAGTCTTATAATTTTTCTCAAGTAAAATGTTAGATAAATCTTGAACTTCCTGAAAATTGGTTGTGAGATAAAGAAGCTCTAAATATTCTAAGTGAATTTCCCTGACGAATGAATTGTGCCAATTTGAAATATTTAATTCTAATAATTCTATTCCAGTTTTAAAATAGTTTAATGATGTTTTATAAGCCGTTGAAGCTTTTGCTTTTCTTCCAGCTTGAAAATTTAGCTTAGCTAATTGATCTTTTTCTGATTGTTCAGTTATCAATTTAGAGCCTTGATTAAGTTGATTTACAATATCAAAAACTTTATTTTGTAACTCATCTTCTTTAATATTTTTTAGAAGTAGACGACCAACTTGTAAATGCACTTGTTTTTTTGCTTTTTCTGGAATTAGAGAATAAGCCGCTTGTTGTACCCGGTCATGTAAAAATTTATAAGGAATGTATTTTGAATACTGTGAAGTCTTTTTAAGGCTATTATTTGATAAGTCTTCTGAACTCCAAAGCAAAGGAACTTTGTAATTATTGTCTAGAGGAACAATTAAACCTTCATCTAGAGCCGATTGAAGTTCTTTAGCCGTAACTATTTGTGATTGATTATTGATGATCGAAAGAATTTCTAAATTAAAATGATTGCCAATGCAAGCCGCAAATTTAAGAACTTGTTGAGTTGTCGGCGTTAGCTTTTCAATTTTACTAGCCATCAAATCGACTACATTATCAGTGATAGACAGACTTTTAATTTTTTCTATATCCCATTGCCAATAATTTTTTTGATTATCTTCTGGATTCAGAAAAGATTGGTGGGGGTTGAATACTAATAAATTTTCTTGGTATAAAGAATACAAAAGTTGAGTGAGAAAGAAAGGATTACCTCCAGTTTTTTGAGCAACTAATTCAGCTAAAGATTTTGAAACTTCTGTTGAACAACTTAGGGTATCAGCAATTAATTGATTAATTTGGTTGATTTTTAAGGGTGAAAGAATAATCTCATTAACTGAAACTTCTGCTTGCTTAATTTTTTCTAACATGTGCATTAGAGGATGAGTCGAACTAACTTCATTATCTCGATATGCCCCTATCATCAGAAAATACTTATTTTCAGCATCTGATATTAATTGCTCAATTAAATTCAGTGAAGGTAAATCTGCCCATTGTAAGTCATCAATAAAAATCACCAAAGGATGTTCTTTTTGGCAGAAAATATTCAGAAATCGTTTAAAAAATAAATTAAACCGATTTTGACTCTCAGTTCTGTCTAATTGTTCAACTGGTGGCTGTTGTCCGATAATTTTTTCGACTTCGGGAATTACATCAATAATAATCTGACCATTATTACCTACAGCTTCTAAAATTTTCTTTTTCCAAGTTTGTAGATTTATTTCCGATTCACTTAACAGTTTGCGGATTAAATCTTGAAAAGCCTGAGAAATGGCAGAATATGGAATATCTCGCTGTAATTGATCAAACTTACCACTAATAAACTGTCCTCTTTGTCTTGTAACGGGTTTATGAATTTCATTAACTAAAGCAGATTTACCAATACCGGAATAACCAGAAATTAGAATCATCTCGACCCCCCTATGTCCCCCCTTAGTAAGGGGGGATTCAGGGGGGTTGGCAACTTGCTCAAAAGTGGTTAAAAGCTGAGTAACTTCCTGTTCTCGACCATACAGTTTTTGAGGAAGATGAAATTTCTCAGCAATATCCTGACTTCCTAAAGGAAACTGAAAAATTTCTCCTTGAGTCTTTAATTGATTAAGACAGTTTTCTAAATCAGCTTTAATTCCCCAAGCACTTTGATATCTTTCCTCTGGTGTTTTAGCCAATAATTTTGTAATGATATCAGAAATAGCTAAAGGAAGATCGGGAATGATTTTATGAGGGGGTAAGGGTTGTTGTGCAATATGACAATGAACTAACTCCATAGGATCAGTCGTTTGAAAGGGAAGTTGATTAGTCAACAGTTCGTACAGAGTAATACCAAAAGAGTAAAAGTCACTACGATGATCAATTCCTCGGTTCATTCTACCTGTTTGTTCTGGGGCAATATAAGCTAATGTTCCTTCTATTTGATGAGGAGAACAAACCGTCATAAATTCTTGAGATAAACGGGTAGAAATACCAAAGTCGATAATTTTGAGTTGCCCAGTTTGGGAGTTATAGACAATATTGGAAGGGTTAATGTCTTTGTGAATGATTTTAGCAGTATGAATTGCGACTAAACTCTCAGTCGTCTTGATGGCAATAGTCAGAAACTCTTCTATGCTTAATTGACCTTGGGAGAGTAATAATTTTAAAGATTGACCTCCAAAGTCTTCTAAAAACATTACTAAACTATTCTCATATCGCTGTAATTCATAGGCTTTGACAATGCTATTTACATTGAGAGAACGAGTAATTTCATACTCTTGTTTATATCGAGTAAGTTCAGAGACAGAAGGATAATTTTCTTTAAGAATTTTAAGAATAATAGGTTTATTATCTAGGTTGAGGATAGCTCGATAAACTAAAGAGTTATCACTTTCATAAATTTTTTCGATAATCCGATATTTTTTTGTCATCGAAACTTAATAAGTAAATAAGCAAAGAAGGAAGATATCGAATAAACAGTTTGGTAAAACACTTCATTCTGTTTATTGATATCTGATTTTTTTTGATTAGGAGTTTAACTAACTAGCTAGAACTGAGAGGAATATAAGGAAAAGGAGGATTAACATATTTCAAGTTCTTATTTTTCCATTCTTCAGATTTTTTATCTGGATAGAAGGGATATTGTGTACCCTTACTACTTTTGTCTTTTGCCGTAGCCCAATCCAGAATTTTTTCTTGTGTAAGATTAAATTTATCTGGTCTTGGGGGATAACCTAAAATGGCTTGATTATAAGGATATTGTGGTTTTGTTCTGCTAATCTCTTCGATAGATCCATAAAAAGAATCCCAATTGATTTCTAGAGCATATTCGCGAATTACTTCTGGAGTACCAAAAATTGATTGCCAAATTGGCTTCCATTCTACTTGATCTTTATAATAGGCCTGTCCACATAATAAAAGCGCTAGAGAAACTGAATTATAACTGATAGATTCAGGCATAATCAAAAAATCTAATAAATATTCCTGTTGTTTTTCTTTTAATTTAAGCTTAGTTTCTATTAGCTTTTTCTCTATGTCTTCTGATTCCAACTCATCTTCTTCTAACCAATATGCTTCGGGAGTGATGTTATAAGTATCAAATATCCTTCTCACTAATTGGATTTGAATTTTCGATATTCCCTCTGGCAAATTAGATTGTTCATCTAGATCGAGCCATGTATAAGCCATTGTTTGAGATAATTTACGAGTCTGTAACAGATTACGTACAAGAGCAAAATATGACGCATCATTGGGATCTATACCTCTATCATCTTCAATACCAAAGAACTTTTCATCAACTTTTACGCCTTTTGTTGGTAAAGTTAAAGAAGATTCACAAAAATTGAATGTTTTTTGTAAATCTTTTTTGGTTCCATATACTAATTTGAAGTCATAACTATCTTCATTAAACAGTAATAATTGAAAATAGTATTCTGCATAATCTGGGCTTTTATCCTCAGTTTCCAATGCAATACAAAAGTTAAATCTTTGTGCCTTGGTTGATCTAGTACTCAACTTGGCTTTAAGATTTTGAATATAATTTGGATTATATAAGGCTGTCATTTTGTCGTTCCTCCCAATAGAGTTACTAATTTTTCTAGTAGATTCAGAATTTAAACGAAATGATAAAAACGTCGAGAGTTATCCCAAAGAATTTTTTTTACTATTATTCTTTGGGATAACCGCTCCTTAAGCTGTAAGAGCATCTTAATAAAATCTGGTTGATGATCCATGTGAGGATAATCAGAACCAAAGATTAAATTGTCAGAGCCTATATACTCAATTATCTCAGAAAGATAGGGTTCAGAGGGTTCAACGGCAATATAACATTGACGACGAAAATACTCTGATGGCAAAATTCTAACATGACTTTTAACCTCCCAATGTAAATTTTTGTATTCTTCATCAAGTCGCCATAACCAATAGGGTAGCCAACCGCAACCAGACTCTAGAAAACCCACCCGAAGTTTTGGATGACGCTCTAAAACTCCTCCTTCAATTAACGCTAATAGTGCCATCATATTTTCCATAGGATGAGAACAAGCATGGAGGGCAAAACGACTATTAAATCTATCTGCCCCTGTAGTAGGTAAACGGCTGTGGGTTCCCTCATGAATGCCCACTGCTATGTCTAATGCCTCGCAAGCTGTCCAAAAAGGTTCGTAGGTTGAATCACTCAAAATTCTGCCTTTAACAGGGTTAGGGCGCAAGAGAACTGCCTTCCAGCCCCAATTAGCAATGCGGTGTAGCTCTTTGACCATTTCCTCTGGATCATGTTGATTTACTGCACCAACTCCTTTTAATCTATCAGGATCATAGCTACAAAATTCTTCATATAACCAAGTATTATAAGCACGGGTAAAAGCTCCAATCACTTGTGCTGGTAGGGTATCAATGGCAAATAACCACAGTCCATAAGTGGGATAAATAAAGGCAATATCAACCCCCATTTGCACCATCGCTTGAACATGGGATTCAGGGTTATAGTGATTCAGATAAGCATTAGGATGAGCTTGCATCATCTGCCTATTCCCTTCTTGTTGAACTTGCTGAGAGATTTTTTCGGTGATACTTTGCCCTTTAATTTTCATGTCTAGGGAAGGGGCAAATTCCTTAAATTTAGGCTCAAGGTATTTAGCCCACATCTGGGGCGGTTCAATTACATGGGAATCTGCATCTATTATTTTATAGCCGTTGAGCATGGAAAACCTGAACTAACACTACTTATATAAGTTTAGCTGAGTTTGAGGTAGGTTATTGATCACTTTTTTATTTTGGCGATTCATCACAGAGCAATAATAGATTGCAGTAGGGGCTTAATATATTAAGCCCGTACTTGTTGATAAATAGTAGGCATTGATTTAGAGATTAACTCTAATAATTCTTGGGCTTGAGGTAAGATCGTACTCATTGAATTTGGTTCTCTAAAAAAATCTTAACTATAGATACTATTGTCCCTCGCTTCATACCACTATTTTATAAATACTATTGTAACTTGCTTTATACAACATAACTGAAGTTTTAGCTGATATTCGGCTTGTACAAATTGAAAAATTAACTAAAGCGATTAATGGGCTAAAAAAAGTAGGTCGGAAAAATATTCTGATGAGAAAAAAATGAGAAATCGAGTAGGGGAATAGGGATAAAAATTAACTAAAACTATAAACTATTTACTTTTGACTTTGTAGAGACGTAGCATGCTACGTCTCTACTGACTTTTTACTTACCCTCACCAACCAATTGAGGCATTGAATCTTGCTCTAATTAGCCGTAATTTCCACCTCTTTCCCCAAAAATGTTTTATTTTTAAGGAACAATTGTTTTAAATAAGGCTGATAATCTTGACTGGCAAATTGAGGCAATATTTCCTTAATGAAAGCATCGGCGGCTTTAGAGCGATAACGATTAGAATTGACAATTACCGATAAAGTGCGGCGAATTTCTATATTTTCAATGTGGGCACGATGAAGAATTCCCATTTTTAACTCTTTTTCGATGGCTGTTACTGAAACAAAAGAAGCACCTAAGCCTGATTGTACAGCATTTTTAATAGCTTCAATGGAGTTTAATTCCATTTCTATTTTCAATTTACTGGTATCAATTTCGCAACGGGTTAAAACTTGATCTAATACTTTGCGGATGGTTGACTGAGAATCTAATGTTATGTAATTAAGCTCGTATAAATTTTCCTTGACAATGGTTTCTTGTTCAGCAAAAGGGTGATTCGGGGGTATAATCAAGGCTAATTCATCTTCCGCATAAGGTATAACTTGCAAAACATCGTGCAATTCTAATGGCACTTCCCCCCCTATTATTGCTAAATCAACCTGCCCATTGGTAATAGCCCATGAAGTACGACGAGTTGAATGAACTTGTAGCTGAACCGATACATAAGGATACTTTTGGTGAAATATACCAATCATGCGAGGTAGTAAATAAGTTCCAGTGGTTTGGGAAGCCCCGACGATTAGAGTACCGCCCTGAAGGTTTTGTAAGTCTTCGATTGCCCGACAAGTTTCCTGACACAGAGTAATGATTTTTTCTCCATAGGCAAGCAATAAATTACCAGCTTCAGTAAGTTGTGCCTTTCTCCCACCTCGATCGAACAAAGGTACTGTTAATTGTTTTTCTAAGTTTTGAATTTGCAAACTAATGGCAGGTTGAGACACATATAAACTATCCGCCGCCCGTTTAAAGCTACCCTCCTCAGCAATAGCTTTGAGAATCCGTAATTGATCAAGGGAGAAAGGAATATCAGACATATATTTATATAATCACGAATAATTAAATTAGTTGATGCTTAAATAATTCAGATAGATAATCATTAGACTTTAACAATAGAGGGATCAATTAATTATGCCAAATATTGATAAAATCTGAATTAACAATAAAATAAGTATTAATTATCTATCTATTTCCTCAGTATAGACTTTATGATCCCTTTTTCGGCAAAAATAATAATTTTTTTCCAGTACTCGTTTTTCAGCCAACTGTCACAGGTTGACGAACCTTTTACTATACCTGATTGGATAACTCCTAGTCATGGCATTATGTTAATGCTTTTACTGGGATTTGCGATCGCCCATAGTGGTTTAGCGGCTTTACGGATGTGGGCTGAATCTAAAATTGGGGCAAGATTATATCGCATTTTATTTGCTTCTGTTAGCATTCCTTTTGCTACTATCCTGATTATCTATTTCTTTAATCATCGTTATGATGGCTTTATTTTATGGCAAGTACAAACTGTTACGGGGATTAAAGCCTTTGTTTGGATTTTATCGGCTATTTCCTTTCTTTTTCTCTACCCTGCTACTTTTAATTTACTAGAGATTGCTGCGATCACTAAACCAGAAGTTCATCTGTACGAAACTGGCATTATTAGAATTACTCGACACCCGCAAATGGTAGGGCAAGTTATCTGGTGTATTGCCCACACACTTTGGTTAGGTACAACTTTTACTATTCTTACTTCTTTTGGTTTAATCGCCCATCATCTTTTTGCGGTGTGGCATGGCGATCGCCGTTTATCTAAGCGTTATGGAGATGCCTTTTTAAAAGTTAAAGAGAGGACTTCAGTTATGCCTGGATTAGCTATTTTAGATGGCAGGCAAACCCTTAAATGGCAAGAGTTCATTAAACCAGCATACTTGGGAGTTACAGTTTTTATCTTACTATTTTGGTGGCTTCATCCTTGGTTAATGACGGCAACAAGTCGCTTAAATTGGTAATTTTTGTGGATGAATGTGGTCAAATTCCTGCACAATAGAGTAAGGGGATCAATTAAAGTGAACGGTTAATGAATTATTACCTGCTCACTCAGGTCAAATTTTAATTGCTCTTATCGTGTCATAAATAACTTTTTTTAAATTAGATGATGTAATTTTACCATGATTTCTGTGAATCAATATACTTTTAAACAGCAAGTTTTAGAATCATCCCAGACAGTATTAGTCAACTTTTGGGCGCCATGGTGTGGTTTATGTTTGATGTTAAATCCAATTTTGGCTAAACTAGAGTCTGAGTGGAAAGGACAATTAACTATTGTGAGTATTAATGCGGATCAAAATTTACAATTAGCTAACGACTATAAATTACGTAATTTACCGACTTTAATTCTCATAAATAGAGGAGAGATTAGGCATCGTTTAGAGGGTTTTCAAAATCGAGAAGATATATATAAAAACGTTAACAAGTTTATGTATAACTTCCTACCAAAATCCGCTTGAATCTTTAGTTAATTTAACTTAAATAATATTTTTAAATAATTAATATTTTTTTTTATAACCAAAATATTTAATTTAATTAAAATAGGAGTTACACACTTATTCTATATATGGAAGGGTGTTTGGAAACCCACGCTTTGTCAACTTAAGCTCAAACCATCTGTGCTAAACAGGTTTCATAACCCACCTTGAATTGAAATTCAAGGCTAATAAGTATCGTTTAATAAATTAAACTGGAATTAAAGTATTTAGTTCATTTTAATGAACGTAATCTATTAGCCAAGAGAATTGCTTTGTGGTACAGGCATCTTGCCTGTAAACTTGCCGTGGTACAGGCATCTTGCCTGTAAACTTGCGCTGTGCGATTCATTGCAAGGCGAGGCATTGTAATAACTTTACCCATTAAATTGACACCAGTGTTGGAAACCAAACCCCTACAGATGGCATATTTTGGCTCTAGGTGCATAACTCCTGTAAAAAAGAACTTTAAATCTTCCTAAAAACATGATTGCTATTTATCCTGGTAGCTTTGATCCTATTACACTAGGGCATCTTGATTTAATTCAACGCAGTAGCAATTTATTTGAAAAAATAATCGTAGCCGTGTTGAAAAATTCCAATAAAAAACCAATGTTTACTGTGGAAAAAAGAATTGCTCAAATTAAAAAATGTACTGCCAATTTAACTAATGTTGAAGTAGATAGTTTTATCGGTTTAACAGTAGAATATGCTCGCTTAAAAAAAGCAGGAGTTTTATTGAGAGGCTTAAGAGTAATGTCTGACTTTGAGCATGAATTACAAATGGCACATATTAACAAAACTTTAGAATATAACATTGAAACTGTATTTTTAGCTACCAATACAGAGCTTAGTTTTATTAGTAGCAGTGTCGTCAAAGAAATTGCCAAATTTGGTGGTGAAATTACACATTTAGTCCCTGTTTCTGTTGCCCAAGATGTTTACAAACAATTAAATAATGGGAAGTATTAGGAGTGCAAGATCTGAGTGTCTGTCCATTAAGTAACGTTAAATCGGAGTAAATCGGATTAAAAAGTGATAAAAGGGACAATAATTCCTCTTTACCACTATAATCCGCTTATGGTTTGCTCGTTTGAGCCGCTCTTTCGAGTATAGTTTGCGCGCGACTTTGCTTAATAGGGCAAGGCAGGTGAAGTCGGTTTTTCTTCTGGGCAAATCAGTTAATGTTCCTCTTCTGACCGCTTAGAACTAGCGAATTCTATTAAGGTCATGACCAATAAGCGCGTAGTAAGTT
>CAJHXH010000288.1_pt1 | contig 19896 bp, 14 predicted proteins | sample 9198571 | NCBI WGS metagenome assembly CAJHXH01 (sample SAMEA7708301, study PRJEB35096) | sediment metagenome | biome: marine neritic benthic zone biome [ENVO:01000025]; feature: sediment [ENVO:00002007]; material: shallow marine sediment [ENVO:03000034] sea grass bed [ENVO_01000059] ... | reverse complement strand
CCATTACTAATTAAATCCTCTAACCAATATCTTATAGAAGTAGGTAAGCGATTAGCATAGGGTAACACAAGGATTGTATCATCCGAGATATTCTCTAAGATAGATTCCTTTAATTCCTCTACTGGTAGATTACGATCACCGAAGGTGGCGCCGGAGGCGATCGCCTGTGTACATTGGGTAGGTCAAGGAGGTTGCCCCCCTGTCGCCCCCATTATGACTGTGCGAGCAACTATTATTTGCACACAGCCACTCCAATGTTAACTCGTTTTGCTATTTCTTCGTTTTGTTTTTATCTTGACTTTGTTTTGTCCACCATTCTTGATTTATTCGCTCAAGTTTGGCATAACTCTTCTCGGTCAAACCTAGTAGCTTCTGTGCCTCTAGGGAATTAGCACCAATGAAATGAATTTTATGATGACAGGATGCGTGCAGATACCTCAAATTCCTTCTATTGTCCCCACCATTTCTATTCCTAGGAATGATATGATGTAAATGTCGAATTTCGTCTGTAAAAACAAGACTCTGTTTACACACAGGACATAAGAAATGTTGGTCTTTAAGGATACCAAAATGGAATTTGCTGTTCGCATTTTCCTCTTTGATTCTGCTTATTCGGTTATTCCTTTTATCCCAATATTCCTTCAATTCAGGGTTATCAGGGGAATAATCAAACTTTATAAGCTCATGGCGTTGAATCTTGGACCTATTAAATTTGAGCATATATGCACCTGTCTTTCTGTCTCCGAACATCCATTTATCATTGCTTTTAGGGTCGAATTTCCCCCAATATTTCTCAGCTCTTGCTGATTTAGATAATTTAGGTGTTCTGCGTTTAATCCATTTCCTCTGCATCTCATATAACCATTTGTCCAGACTCCCAAATATCTCTGAACTAACTGCTCCACGATGGTATTCACACCAGCCCCGAATAATGGCATTGGCATCTTTAATCAGTACAATTAGTTCGTTTCCTCTATGTTTTTCAAAACAATCTTTGAGGCTCTGGCGTACCGATTTGATGCTAAGGGGTGATGGCTTTATGAGAGTTTTTATTCCAGACTTTGTATTAGTAACCTTATAATGTCTGAAATTCCAGCCTAGAAAATCAAAACCATCAATCGCCTCGGTGATTCTGGTTTTCTCAGGAGAGAGATTTAATCCCCTGTCTTTAAGCCATAGTTCCGTCTCCTCTTTGGCTTTATGGGCATCCTCTTTAGATTCGCACATAATAACAAAATCATCTGCATATCTAATTAAAGTTCGTCTGGAATTATTTTCCCAGTATTCTTTGCCTTTCTTAACCACTCTTTTATATTTAATACCAAGAGCGGATTCAAGCCCGTGTAGGGCTATATTGGCTAGAAGTGGACTAACAATTCCCCCTTGTGGAGTGCCAGAATCTGTTTTGTTGAAGACTCCTTTATCCACATATCCTGCTTTTAACCAAAAATAAATTAGTTTTCGAGCAGGGAAGTTGCCTATTGCCTTGAGAAGAAATTCATGGGATATGTTGTCGAAGCATCCTTTAATGTCCCCTTCAACAATCCATTGCTTCTTAGACGGTTTCCCTTGAGGTGTGCTTTTCATATTTAAAAAGATTCTTCCTTGGGCATCGTGACAACTTCGTGCTGGTCTAAAACCATAGCTTGTTGCCTCGAATTTAGATTCCCAGAAAGGCTCAAGGGCATTTTTAACCATAGCCTGAATACACCTGTCGGTAATGGTAGGAATGCCTAAAGGACGTTTCTTGCCATTCTTTTTAGGTATATACACTCTTCTTGCTGGTTTAGGATGGAACGCTTCATAGTTCGATAATGCCTCTACCATCTCCGCACGTTCAACAGGTGTTAATGCCGTCTTTTTATCTATTCCTGCTGTAACTTTCCCTTGATTTGTTTGGGTGGCTCTACGAACTGAGACTAAAATGTTTGCTCGACTCTTCAACATAAGTTTTTGAAGCGAGCGAACTTTCTTCATGTCACCTTCACGAGTTGCTCTAAATATTCTCTTTCTTAGTCTTTCTACAAGGAGGTAAGCTGATTTAAAATCATTTTCCCACCATCCAGTCTCATGTCTTACGTTCACCGATTCCTCGATGTCTAACTTTTCAATCATGTGTTCAAAATCCTCTAGTTAGTATTTATTGCGGTCATCGGATTGACTTGTTAGCAGGGCTTTCGCCGTGAGTATCTCCTCTCGTACTTGAGGCTCTATCCGTCCGTTTATAACAGATTATCGTTGCCTTACGGCGTGACGGCGTTCGCTTTGAGTCATGCTTGCTCCCTCTAGATAATTCCGTTTTCGTTGCCTCCAACCTACCTATTCCATCGACCTAGAAATAGGAATCTAGAGGGGTTTCTGAGTTTCATCTGTCAAAGATACGGGATGTACGACTGCTCCCTATAGTCCGACCCAAGGTCTGCTCTCTTTCGAGAATCGAATTGGCTTGGCAAAGAGCCTAATTCCTGTGGATAACACTATCTGTGTCAACTACTTTCAGATAGCCTAAAATAACGAACCTTACGAGACTTTCTCTTCCGCCTTACATTCCTTCCTCAACCTCCTGTCTTTGTGTAATTCCAGTGTCAGGTTCGGCTTGCCCTCTAGCTCTGAAACCTCCAAATTACTTCGGACGCTCCTTCGGGATGAGGACTGATGCTTACGCAGTCGATTACAACTGTTGCAGACTACATCAGGGAGTATTATCTCCACTTTGAAACTGTAAACCTTATTGCTAAACTTAGGGATTTATACTGTTCGGTAATTTCTACCTGCACTTGTTCGGTAATCCGCTTCGTGTTATCCTAGATTTATTAATAATTTTAAAGAATTTGACTCCATTTTGGAGTTGGATCCTTTTCTACTTTCTTAAAGCTACAAGGCTCAAAGAACGTAGATTAGTTCAGGTTTACAGCCTGTTCAGACGACTTTCTCATCGCCCTCACCATTTTTATTATACTTTGGTTCTGTCGTTTCTATATCTAGCTGTACCGCCACAGTTTCTACAAACTTTTTTGTACTACCCTTATATATTGCTAAAGCAGATGGGTTACTCTCTAGAATCCTATAGTACAGATATTCTCCTAAATCATCGGTTAACCCAGACTCCCCCAGAATTAATAAAGAGTGTTTAGAGTTTGCGATCGATAATATATTTTCTAATTGTTGGGGACTGTACGGGCTTAGCAGTGCGCTTTGCCCCTACTAATTTTTTCCTGTAATCCGCTAACAGACTTTTCGCTATCTGTTGCGGTGTAAACTTTGGGTTGGCTGCCTCCCGTGCTAACCGCACCTTTTGTTTTAAATCTGAGGGGAGGGTTTCTTCGGTAAATTCATCTGCTATTGCCCTAGTTATTAAATGCGGTATCGCTAATTCTTTTGCTTTAAGTTTAGCACCAGCCCGAATCATTAAATCTCGATAAAAGTTTGTTGTTTCCTTATCTTTCTCTACATAAATCTCCTCAACATCATTAGTAGTAATATTTATTGTTTCTGTAGTAGTAAGTTCCGTAGATTCCGTTGTAGCAAGCTCTGTAGATTCTGTAGTAGTAAGTTCCGTAGATTCTGTAATAGTAGTTTCTAGATTATCCCCTGTAGCAACTTCGGTAGATGGAGTAGTAGTATTTTCTAGATTATCCTCTGTAGCAACTTCGGTAGATGGAGTAGTAATATTTTCTAGATTATCCTCTTCATCTATTACTAAAGACTCGGCTATTTCTGGGTCAAAACCTATTCTCCTCTTCTTTATCTTTATCCATTTTCTTAGTAAGAATAATTTATTTACATCTTCATTACTTATCCAGGAACAATTGTCATTATCCTTAATAATTTCTATTTCTAGAAACTTTATATCCTTGTAAAGGGTGGGTTCACTTATCCCTAATCTAGGTAATACATTAATAGTTCTCTGATGTGTCTTAAGGTCTATTGATTTTTTATTTTTTGTTTTCATGCTTACATAATATGGGATTGGGAAAAAAAAATATTTTTCTGGGGGGTTAAAGTACTTTAACCCTTAAAGTACCTAAAACAACGCAAAATCGTTCCTAACTATTAAAGTACCCCTTAAAGTACTCTGATCAGTACCTATCTTAAACATTAAGGGGTTAAAATGCCCTCTGAAAAAAAGTACTGAAAAAATAATTAGGGATATTAAAGAAGATTAATTAATCCTAAAATATTAGGGGTAGCAGTAATAATTACCCCAGTCTCTTTATCTTTTTTTATAGAGTCTTTTATAGATTGGTTTATAACCAGAAAAAAGTTTTCAGTTTTCTTTCGAGAGCAAAAACTTTAGTAGAAGGTTTGTGTTTGTTTTGTATAGGGTAGGGAGAGAAAATGACAGTATTCTTGTTACTTTACTGATTACTACTGGAAACGTTTCCACTTAAACTATAATTGTTATATGACTGATGACGGAGTTTAGACGATAACTTTAATTAAAAGGCGATCGCCTGAAGTGCGAAAAAAAAGGTTTAATAATTCTTAACACTAATAGTAATGCTATATATGACATGCATGCAGCTACGCTCGCCAACAGTATCCGTATCTGGCTTTACCTCTTCCACACTTTACTTCTTGATATTTTCCCTGAATACTACACAAGGCTAATTTGACTAAAGTGTAACAAATATTACAAAAAAATTAAGGATATTATATGATAAATGTGGAGTCAAACCAATTTATAAATTTAGGTAAAACGAGGATTTTACTGATGTTCAAAAAGTTAAATTCAAATAAGTTAAGTAGTTTAGCAACTCTTGCTGCTAGTTCTCTTTCTACACTGATGTTAGTAACTTCTCCAGCTTTAGCAATAACATTTGCTTTCTGCGGAAACTTTATCAATGGAGCTATTCCGGGAGGAACTGTAGATGGTCAAATAAGAGTTGATGATATGGGAAATTTTGACAATTTCGCCAAAATTACTACAGCTGATGTAGATGGTGGGCAAGTCAGAATGTACACTGAGAACGATTTTGTCAGTCAGATGTCCAACGTAACTCATCCAGATAAAGGAATTGATTCTTTTAAATACACTTTCAGCTTTGACGCTTTGCCGTTCCCCGACAACAAGTTTGAGGTATATTTGCCTGCTTCTATTTTTCCTATTACGCCAGGGGAAAGTCCAGATTTAAGCAATTTTCGATTTCCCCCTGGTTTTGAGCAATACGAGATGAGAGACGGAGTTCTTGGAAAAGAGCCAGATGATCTGAGAGAAGTAACCCCAGAACCTACAAGTGTTCTGGGCACAGCGATCGCGTTAGGCTTAGGAGGACTGCTTACCAAAAAGAACTTAAGCAAGCTCAAGGATGACAAAGAATCTGCTTAATAGAAAAACCCTTACCCTACTCCTATTCACCAATAGGGGTAGAATTGTATCAGAACTGTTGATGAAACTTGCGAAGAATTATACAGAAAAAGAAACCTTGTTGCGACAACTGGTAATTCTCTGGGTGCCACTAATACTAGGCCTCCTAGAGATTTGGCATCCAGTAGGAATACCTGGTAAAAGTGCGTTTGATTCTATTCTGCCAAGAGCGGACTGGTGGGTCACTCTTCACCTAATTCAATTGCCTTTGTTCGGACTGATGGCTTTAGCTGTGTTTCTAATGGTTAGGAATCTACATGGTTGGGCAGCGACAATCAGTCGCATTGGGATGGCGTTCTTTGTGGTCTTTTACACTGCTTTAGATTCAATCATGGGGATAGCTGGGGGAATGCTCATCCGCAGTGCGCGAAACTTACCCCCAGACGTGCAAGCTTTCGTGGCTAAACAGGTCAACCTGCTTGTCTTTGACCCCATTGTTGGGGGCAGTACCTTGTCCCTTGTCGGTGTCCTCGGTGCAGGAGGCTGGCTAGTTGGGGTAACAGCAGGGGCGATCGCCTTAGCACAAGTTGGCGTAGATCGCCTCTCTGTTATCCTGCTCATCTTGGCGGCGATTTTATTTGCTATGTCCCACACCCCACCAACTGGTCCGTTGGGTTTGTTGTTTTTCTTCTTGGCTGTGGTGCGAATTGACCCTCACGTGTGGAATAAGACCAAACAAATTAGGACTAACCTTGAAGATTGAGTTGTTGTCATAAGAATCAGAGGTTCTGTGGAAGCGATCGTTCTTGGGGTGATAGAAGTGATTGTCGAAGGGATTATAGGTAGCGCTCGCGCCCTGGCGCTGCGGTAGGCTGACCGTATTTTAGAAACTTATAAAGTCTTTTTGTCACTTTTAAAATTACTACTGTGAACGTTCACAGTTAAACTATTATTGTGAGATTACTGATTACGGAGTGGGGAAAACGATCAGGGCGATCGCTAAAAACGGCTGGGTTTGCCTGATAGTATCCCAAGAAAAAACCCTCCAATAAATGAAGGGGTGGTTATAATCTTTATTAATTGTTTTTCTATACTTTTCCTAGCTCTTTCTCATGATTCGATTTTAGTTTACGTTTCACGGTATAGGCTAACCCAAGAGTACCAAGGGCTAACAGACTCAAGGTAGATGAAGGTTCAGGCACTTTACAACCTCCAGTACCACCATCGGTATTACCATCCATAGAATCTTGTCCTCGATTAGAAGCGGCTCCACAACCATCAGAAGTATTATTAATGGCTTGTAAGGTAGAACTATCGTTAGTAACAAAGTCAGAACTCTTAACATTAGCTGTGAGTAAGGTGAAAAAACCACTAAAACCACTGACTAATAAATCAGCAGGGGATAAAGAACCTTTGACACCTGGTTCATAAGGGTTTCCTGTAAAAGTTAAGCTACTGGGAGAAAAACTGCTCAGAGAGAAAATAGCTAAGTCAATTCCAGGATCTACTTGTCCAATTGTACCTCTATCTATTACGGCTAAGGAATCAATATCATCGGCATCATCTAAACCGAGAATTGAGCCATCAGCGAAAGTGCTAAAACTTCCAGTGCCATTACTAATCAGAATATCGCTAGATAATCCTGCTGTACCAAAATTATTGGTGGCGGAAAAGGCATCAATGGAAAAATAAACCGAACTTCCTGTGGCTTCTGGGGCAAGACTATTAAGGGCATCACCTGAAAAACCAGGTGTTATTCCTAAAGATGCAGGATCATTTAACAGTTTATTATCACCCGAAAATGAAGTGGTGAAAATTGAGCCTCCTTGTTCTCCTATCAAGGCTTGTTGCTGAACGGAAGTTCCAGGTAATCCGGGAGAAAGACGATCTACGGTGAAGGCACTGTTAGATAAAGAATCCTGTCCATAAGAAATAGCATTGAGAATATCAAATGTTCCCCCGAAAAAGTCATCCTGTAAACCTAGGTTAGTACCTTGGGTAACTACAGTTAGGTTATTGGTAAGAATATCATCTGGAGTAATATTGCCATCAATGGAAGAAGAACTAGAATCTAAGGAAAAGACAAATCCGTAAGCGGGATTGCTGTAACTGACTATTCCTCCTAGTAATAACACAGAGGTAATTTTTGCGAATTGTTTCATCCTGTATTAAGTTATTTTAATTATTGTAAAATATTTGTAATATAGCTGGTGCAAATAAGACCATTTTGGTTATAGTTGACATTAGCATATTTGATAACAAAATAAGCTTTGTCATCGCAACACTAAATATCTCCAAAAGAAAGGGAAGAAGCTAATCAGCGTCAAGGTTTAAGCCTTAAATCTTTAGTTTTAGTTTATTCTAAGGAGAACGGAATATAAGAGTAATTCCGTCTAAGTGTTTTAACTATAACTTAACTATCCTAAAAATTAAACAAGGATGAGATAAAATTATGGCTAATTACGGGGAAACTTTAACCAACGAAGAGAGTTTATGGCTAACCAAGGAAGGTGGAATTCTACCTCAATCTTCTTCTTCAAGTTTACTAGCACAGGATCAACCTAGTTTAAATTCCCTTCCAGAAGTATCTCAATTAGATTCCGCTACAATTGCCGCTTTGGCAAACACTTTTTCCACTTCAGATTCCTTCACAACGGCTGATTTAACGGAGCTGGAAGCGGCGGCTTCTTCTTTAGGAAGTGAGGATGAGATTCTGGGTAATTGGGATGCCCTCTTTCCCCAAGATGTCATAATAGATGAGTTATTAAATCCTAACAGTGTAAGTCTAACCTCTACTCCAGAGACAATTCCCAATGAAGCACCGATTTTTGAGGGAAGTAATCCTGCGATCGCTGATTCAAGTGCAACTCTCATTTTTGACCAAGATTTGAATAATCCTGTCTTTTATTGGCAATCGAGTGATTCAGTTTTAGGAGATATAAACGCTACAATTGACACTACACCAGGGGTAGGAACGAGATGGGGATATAATGAGGCTAATAATTGTCTATTTTTTCAGGGAACAGCAGATGGCGCCACCATTAACGGTGCTATGGTGGGAAATAAAGTAGCGGCAACTGTCATAAAAGCGGGTAAAGTCATAAGCTATATCTTCGAGCTGGCTTATAATTCTTTGTTTCCCAAAGATAGCGGAGACACTTCAATTTCCGTCTGTGAATGCGTAAAATGCGAAGCAGATGGTACTCTGTCAACCTCATTTTACATAACGGACTCAAAATCTGAGACAGATTGTACAGAACTTAATAATAACAATCATGTTGCTTCACCATCTGATGGTGAAAGTGGCAATATTTATGGTCATCGAGGGGAATTATTGCAGAATGTGACGGATCTTTATATTCCTGGGCGTTCTAGTGCTGCTTCTCAGTTAAACTATTCTTTTAATCGCTTTTATCGTTCTCAGATTGATGAGGAAACCCAATTAGGACATAATTGGCGACATGAGTATTTCCAAAAATTAGAATTTAATATTGATGGCAGTATTACTTATGATAATGGGGTTGATCGTTTTGATCGCTATTATCTCAATGACTCTGGAGATGGTTATGTCTCTCCTCCCGAATTATTCACCGAATTAACTCAAAATCAGGATAATACCTACAGTTTACGCTTACCTAATGGGGTAGTTCATCAATTTGATAGTGAAGGAAAGTTAACGGAAATCCGCGATCGCAATGATAATTTTGTAACTCTCCAATATAATGGACAAGATCAGATGATCCGTTTTGTGGATACTTTAGGACGGAGTATTAATTACAATTACATCAGTGGTGGCATAAATGATGGCAAATTAGACAATATTACTGACTTTGATGGTAGAGTTGTTGATTTTACTTATGATAATAATGGAGACTTAACCCAAGTTACTTCTCCTACTGTTACAGGAACTCCTACAGGTAATGATTTTGTCAATGGGAAAACTACCAGTTATAGTTATGGTTCGGGATTTAGTGACGATCGCCTCAACCATAATCTACTAACCGTAACTCGTCCTAATGAAGTGGCGAATGGGGGAGATGCGGTCTTAACTATGGAATATGGTACACAATTAGGGACACTTGAATTTGATCGGGTGATTAGTCAAACCTATGGAGGAACGAATGACTCTGGTGTAGAAGCAGGGGGAACTTATACGTTAGATTATGAATTATTAGTCAATTCCATGCCTAATGATCCCAATCAAGCGATCATAGAGACTACTTTAACCGATCGCAATGGTAATGTAACTGAATATGAATATAATCGCTTGGGTTATGCACTTTCTGTTAAAGAGTTTACCAAAGGATTACGCAATGGTGAACCAGAATTCTTTGAAACGACTTTTGAATATAATGCCGATGGACGGGTATTGAGTAAAACGGCTTCCGAAGGTAACAAAACAGAATATACTTATGATGAGGATAATGCCTCTCGCTTCGCTAATGGTAATATTCTCTCTTCAGTAACTACACCCGATGGAGATAGGGGGGGAGATCAGACACAAATTGAAACCTTAAATATTTATGAACCAGTTTATCAATTATTCTCCCTCAGAGTCGATCCGAGAGGGTTAGATCCCAACTTTACTCCACCTATACCAGATCCCAGTGGTCGTAGTCAACAAGAACGTTATAGCACCAGTTATTTCTACGATTACCAAGAAGCCGATGCTAGTATTATTTTACCTTTACTGGCGGAGGAGTTAGGAACGACTGTTGCTGATGTACAAGCACAATTAACCGCCGCAGGTATTCAGTTAGGGTTAGGGGATTTGAACCTGGATGGAGTTATTACCACCTCCATAGCAGGGAATGTGGTGAGGATAGAAGAACCTTCTGCGGTATTGTTGGCAGATTCTAATCAAGCGATGATTGAAGGAGATCAACTGCAAGATGTGGTCACCCTATTCCGTTATAATCAATTTGGACAAATGACTTCGATGGTAGATCCTGAAGGTAATGTCCATACTAATGAATTTTTTGCGGAAAATGATCCTGATGGTGATGGCAATATGACTCCACCTCCTGCGGATGGACGTATCTTAAACACGACTATGGGAGATGATTTCACTGAGGGAGGAGGTTATCTCAAACAAACCATTGAAGATGAATCCCATTTTGCTGGTGCTAATAATAATAATGGGGCATCTCCCACTCAGATTAGTACGGAATACGAATACGATAATGTGGGGAATATTACCAGTATCACCGATGGACGGGGTATTCGTACCGAATTTGTGGTTAATGAGTTTAATCAGGTAGTAAGAACGATTCGGGCGGCAGATGTTCCTATTTCTGGTGGTGGTAATAGTGATGAGCCTTTAGATTTAATTGCCTTTAGTTATATTGAAGATACTTTCTATGACTTCAATAATAATGTGATTCAGCGTAGTGTAGAGGATCGAGGAAATACCTCTAATACGGGAGGGTTTGTTGATACTTTCTTTACCTACGATATTTTGGATAATGTGGTGGAAATGCGTGAAGAGGTGGATATTAACACGGAGTTAGTGACTCGTTATCGCTATGATGCTAACGAAAATCTAGCCTTAGTCTTGTCTCCTGAAGGAAATGCGGTTACTTCCCTTTATGATGAACGGGATCTCTTATTCCAGACAACTTATGGCGCATTAAACGCAACCTCTGAGACTTTAAGCGCACCTGCTGGATCTTATGATGTACGGGGTGGGTTAGCTTCAACCACGACTTATAACTATGATGGGAATCGTAATTTAATCGAAGTTGTAGATGCAGAAGATACGGATCAATCTACGGGTAATAATAGCAGTATTGCTGGCGATGGAGACGTTACCACCTACATTTATGATGGTTATGATCGCCGTATAGCAGTCATTGATGCAGTAGGGAATGAGGTTCAATATAATTATGATCCTGATAGTAATGTTATCCGAGAACGGACTTTTGGACCCATTGGGGGTGCATCTCCAACGAATAATAATGGCACAAATAACGTCTTATTGAGCGAAACCACCTATCAACATGACGAATTAAACCGCATTTTCCAACAAGATCAAACTCTCTTTGTTTCTGATGGTGTATCAACTGTTCGGACTCCTGAATTAAGTGATGGTAGTTTAACACCCAATGATGATAAAGTAACCATGCGTTATGAGTACGATCGCAAGTCTCGTCAAACCTTTATGATTGAGGATGATGAAGATCCCAATACTCCTGAAAATGAGGGAACTTACCGTACGGAGTATGATGGAGCAGATCGAGTCATTTTAACTGAAGATCCTGAAGGTAATACCGTAGAATACGCTTACGATGATAATAATAACTTAATTGAAACTAAAGAGACTGATGTTTCTCAAATTGGAGGAATTGAGGATCAAGTCTTCTTAACTACTTATTTCTATGACAGTCTCAATCGTTTACAACGCAGTGTTGATAATATTGGACAGGCAATGTTCTATCGTTATGATTCCCGTGATAACCTAGTGGCGATGGCGGATGCACTTGGTCCAGTTACGGGAGAAACTATTGATCGTCGTGCTTTTGCTGATGGGGCTTTAACTGTCAATGCTATTAATGATTTTGGTAATGTGACTCGTTACTTCTACGATGGTATTAATCGGAAGGTACGAGAAGAACAAACTCTTATTGATTTTTTACTTTCGCCCAATAACACCACGCCAGATCGTACTTTTTCAGGTGATGGTATCCATATCGGAGCGAATATTTTTGGGGTAAAAGATGTTAATGGTGAGGAAGAATCCTTTACGCCTACCCCTGATACTTCTCAAGGCGGTGGTGATGGTATTATCCGCACCGGCTATGTTTATGATGATAATTCCTTACTCTCTGCCATAGTCGATGATCGAGGTAATGTTACTATCTATCTCTATGATAATCTTGACCGTCTGGTAGCGGAAACCAAGGGATTAACTGTCGATTCTACTTTCACTAAAGCCAATATCTTAGGCGATCGTCAGATTGTCACTCCTACCGTGACTACTATTAATAATCCTACCTTTATTGCTACTAATCTAATTAATGATCAATTAGCAGACATTGAGACTGGCTTAAATCAGATCGCCTCTCTCTTCCCCTCTCTAGCAGATCAAGTGGATGATAATCCTCCTACTACTATTGTCTATGGTTATGATTTAGATAGTAATGTGGTGATCCTCGAAGATGAGAATGATTCGGAAACCTTTACTAAGTATGATGCGATTAATCGACGCATTGCAACCAGAATCTTCCGTTTTGGACAAGATGATGACTTTACCGGCGATCCTATTTTTGCACCGAATCCGGTAAGTGATCCTTCTAATCCTAGTGATACTTTCCCTGCGGTGGTAGGTACTAATAGCCATAACTATGAGTATGATGGTTTATCCCGCTTAACTCTGGCAACGGATAATAATGATCCTGACGATACCAGTGATGATTCTGAGGTAACTTTTGCTTACGACAGTCTCAGTCGGGTAATTGAAGAAACTCAACAAATTGGTAATTTACCTGTACAAGCTACTTCTTCGGCTTATGAAGCAGATACACGGGTTTCTGTTACTTATCCCAACGGACGTAAACTAGAATTTACGTTTGATGGACTCGATCGCATTAAAACGATTAAAGATGAAGGAGAAGCTTTAGCCCTAGTGGAATATGATTATATTGGTGCGGGACGAGTTTTAGAAAGACGTTCTCCCACCAATGGTACTCGGATGACTTATCTTAACGATGCTGGAGATACGGACATTGGTTATGATGGTTTACGCCGTACTGTCACTTTACGCCACCTTGAGGATGATGATACTTTAATTGTCGGCTTTGAGTATGGGTACGATCGGATGAATAATCGTACTTTCCAACGAAAACTCCATGATTTAGCTAATAGTGAATTGTATGAGTATGATTCTGTCTATCGTTTGATTAATTTTGAACGAGGGGAGTTAAATGCCCAGGGAGATGCGATTACTACTCCATCAACCAATGTTAATCAAGGACAAGAATGGGATCTTGATGGTGTGGGTAACTGGGATGAAAGCACGATTTTTGATGAAAGTGGTAATCCTATCGTTGATGACAGGGAACATTCTTCCTTTAATGAGTTAACTACTCAAGAGGGGGCAACTCTACGCTATGACGATAATGGTAATTTAGTGGAGGATGCGGAATATACCTATCAATATGATTCCCGCAACCGTCTGCGGATTGCTACCCGTAAAGCGGATGGTGTAGTGGCTGAATATTTCTATGATGCACGGGGACGGCGTATTCGGAAGGAGGTAACTAATTCTGGTGCGAATGATGGTGTTACAGACTTCTATTATGATGGACAGCGTGTGGTAGAGGAACGAGATGAGAATAATGTCCTGACTCAGCAATATGTCTATGGTAATTACATCGATGAAGTGGTGGTGATGGATCGGAATTTGGATGGGGATGATTCGGCGATCGGTGTTGCTGATCAACGGTTACATTATCATCAAGATGCACAATTCTCTGTTTATGCAGTGACGGATGAAAATGGGGATATTGCAGAAAGTTATCTCTATGATCCTTATGGTGAGGTGACGGTATTTGATGCGTCGGGTAATATTGTGGCGGATAATGGGTTTGGTACGGCGAATAGTTTGATTGATAATCCTTATCTGTTTACGGGACGGCGTTTTGATGAGGAGACGGGGTTATATTATTATCGGGCAAGGTATTTGGATGCGGATCAGGGTCGGTTTATTTCGAGAGATCCATTGGGTTATGTTGACGGGATGAATTTGTACCGAGGATATTTTGTTCCCAATGGGTTAGATCCTTATGGAGAGTTGGCTTGTGGTGGAATATGTGTATCTATCATTGGAATTGTGGTTGGCGGTAGTATTGGAATTTCTGCCTATCTATGTTCTGAAAAAGCCAGTAAGTTGACAAGACGTGTTACAAATTTCTGGAATTGGGCAAAAGATCGTTATAATTGGGGGCCTGATGGTGTAGGAAACAAGCAAAAATGGATTGAGATGGAAGGGGAGTGCGATCTAACCTGTTGTACTGTTACTGGAACAATTGAAATGACGATTTGGACTTATCAACAGCCTAAAAATGGTGGATGGAAAAGAGTAGAAGAACATGAATGTACTTATACCTGTGATGATATTTATGATGATCCTGACGGTAGAAATCCTGGTGGTAACTGCATTCTTTCAAATTCCTGGGATGCTCCAAAAGATGAAATTTTTTTAGGGAATGACGTTCCAGCACAAGGAAGATAATAGAGCGATCGCATCGCCTTCGTAGGTTGGGTTGAAGCATGAAACCCAACAACCCCAAGAAATACTCTTTGTGGGATTTGATCACATTACCCCCACCGACAATTTAATCGAGGTAGGGCGATCGCTTATCCTCTGCTTTGGATAAAATATATTAAGTGCGATCGCATCGCCCGTAGGTTGGGTTGAACGAATAAATATTTTTTGAGAAAACTTATTGATTTAAGGGAAGAGTGAAACCCAACAACTATGTTATGCTAATGTCATTCAATTTAGCAACAGAAAACAATACATTTATTAAGAGAACTACTATGAAACAAGAAATAAGATCAAGTAAGATAAATTCTTTTGAATCCTTAATTGAAATTGTATCTTCTCTTGATTTTGAAGAAAAACGTCAACTTTGGCAAATACTTGACCAGGAAATGAGAACTGTCAAAATAGAAGAAGATGATGAAGTTATTCCACCAGAAGAAATTGCTATTAGTGAAAATGCTTGGGATGATTATATTTCTGGACGTGATTCTGGAATTTCTTCTCAGGATTTAAAAAGAAAGGGCGATCGCCTTCGTAGGTTGGGTTAAGCGAATCAACACGAGGCGAGAAAACTTATTGATTCGATTGTTTGAGCGAAACCCAACACCCCCAACGGTTACTCTTTGTTGGGTTTCTGATGGTCAACCCAACCTACACATCCTATCTTTGGGAACGCACCAACCCTACCATTCATTGGTAAGCTAGAATAATTAAAGAAAGTTTTTGATAACAATGGCTAAATTATCCCCGGAAACCTTGACTAATATTTTCCACCTTTTGCGACGAATAGCAGAGGAAATAGAAAATGCTTGTTCAACTGAGTGGATAATTTTTGAGAAATACGGGGAAACCCCTAGAACCATTAATGAACTAGACGAATTACAAAATGTTAAAGAAAGACTAAATCAATCCTATTCTCGTCTAAACATTTTAATGTTAAGAGTTTTGGAAGCACAGCCCATTGCCTCAAATGCTATGGTAGATTTATTAACCCAAGCGATTAACGATGGGTTAGCCAATTTAGACGCTTCCTCTGCGAGTATTCAAGAAATAAAAAAAAGTTGGAGTTTACCATGAGTGAGCAATACCCCTACCCTGATGAAGAAACAAAAAAACGCTGTCTTGAAGGATTAAGACAAACAAATCATCGACTAGAATTATACAATTTATTTTTAGATGATGCGATAGCGAGAATTGATGCTGAATTGCGCCAACAGAAACGAGCAAGATTGTTACAAAGAGAACAACTAACTAATATCAAGTCAGGCTAATTAAGGCGATCGCATCAAACATTCCACCCTATCATCCAACCCCTACGGAGGCGATCGCCTCCGTAGTTGGGTTGAGCGAATCAACACGAGGCGAGAAAACTTATTGATTCGATTGTTTGAGCGAAACGCAACATCCCCAACGGTTACTCATTGTTGGGTTTCCTTACGTCAACCCAACCAACCTACATTTGATACAATGGTATTTATGCCCAGAAACAATGGATACTTATTATGCAATATCGAAGGGCTTTGGTTGAGGGAGGAACCTACTTTTTTACCCTCGTCACCCACCACCGTCGAAAATTCTTGTGTGAACCTGAAAACATCTCCGTTTTACGAGAATCTTTTCGCTATGTTATGGAACGCCACCCCTTTAAAATCGATGCCATTGTCATTTTACCAGACCACCTGCACTGCATTTGGACATTACCCGAAGGTGACAGCGATTATTCCACTCGTTGGCGTTTAATCAAAAGCCATTTCAGCCGTAACTGCGATTCAAAATATCACGGGAAAATAACCTCTTCGAGAGAGAATAAAAAAGAGCAAACCCTCTGGCAACGTCGCTTTTGGGAACATTCCATCGATAACGAGCAAGATATGCTTAATCATATCGAATATATTCACTATAATCCTGTCAAACATGGATTTGTTCAATTTCCTAACGAATGGAAATATTCTAGCTTTCATCGTTATGTCAAGAATGGCATTTATGGAGGGGATTGGGGAGTAAAAGAAGCGATCGCCTTTGCTCCGGAAATTGGTCATGAATAATGTTGGGTTTCTAAGCCTTTGCTCCGGAAATTGACCATGAATAATGTTGGGTTTCCTTCGTTTTTGCTCCGGAAATTGGTCATGAATAATGTTGGGTTTCCTTCGTTTTTGCTCTGGAAATTGGCCATGAATAATGTTGGGTTTCCTTCGTCAACCCAACCTACAATGGGAATTAATGGGCGGTTTAAGAGGCGATCGCTAATTATTACTCAAATTTTTGGTTGTTTTTCTGTCAATTTAATCTACAATTGAGATAATTATCGGGTTAAGGCAAGATGCCAATATATGAGAGTAGAACCCGTAAAATCTCCTAAAATTATTTGGGCGATCGGGATTTGGATTGGTACGTTGCGATCGTTTATAACCAATGAAACCGCATATTCCCAGAGGAGATCGCCTCTGGGTGCGTTTCGTGAAACCATTTGAATTTCTGAATTACTCTTTATTTGAGGAAGAAAAGTAAAGTTACACTCAGAAATTAATGTTTATAAAAGTTCTCTGTAAGTCCGTTTTTCGCTCTTTAATTTAATTTTTTATTATGAGTCAACTTTGGGAAAAAAGAATCGTCAGAATTTGGGTTAAAACTTTTCTGCTTTTCTTCTTAACTTGTTTATATATGTTTCTCCTGGGTCTTTTCTTTTCGGCGATCACTCTACCTAAATTTGTCAGTTTTTTGATTGTCAGTGCTTGGTATATAATCATGATTTTTATGATTGAATACTATATTGGAACTTCGGAGATTAATCATAGTAGAAGATTAGTTGTTGAAGATAAAGATATTGATGAAGATGTGGATAATGATGAAATTCTGAATATTCTCAATAAGGAATGACGTACGGAATGTAGGAGAAAAGGCGATCGCCTCCACATAAATCCTTCCCCCTTAAGCTACTATTGTCCCTCGCTTCATACCACGATTTATCAATATTATTGTCACTCGCTTCATACCACGATTTGTCAATACTGTTGTGTCTCGCTTTATACCACGATTTCTGAAGAAAGCCTAGGGCGATCGCCTGATAAAAGAGACTAATACTTAATAATTAATTCCCCTTCACCGTACTGATTAACTAAATAGTTATCTAGAGCGATAAGAGGAACATTACTAATACTAATTAATCCTTTTTCCTGATTTAAGATGATACCATTAATAGGTTGATTTAATTCCTCGATAAAATCCAGATATAAATACCCAGAAACTAGAGCAGATGGTTTATTTATTCCCTTAAAGACAGAGGTAGTGTAATCGTTATTTAGGGTTAATCTTAATTCTTCTTGCGGTGGTTTATTGAGGGAATGAAGGATTAAGTTTCGGTTATTCCATCCTAAATATCCTGTTGCTATAATAATAAGAGGTATTACCCATCTTAGGATATTAATAGTATTCTTTTGTAGCTTAGATTTAGTATTTTTTATCTTCAATAAATATTCGGGAAATAAGAAGTTAGGATTATTAAGATAATAACTAATAAGTTGCTTTTCTGCTATTAATATTCCTGTCGCTTTCTCCTGTGCCACTTTATCTATTTTGTAACTCTAAATAATCGTATTGCTTGCCTTCTCCCCTGTAGCTCTCTGCTGGGCGATCGCTACTAAATCCATCATTTGGCGATTAGAGCCATTGCTATTAAAAGATTCTATGGGTTCTGCTACCAAGGTTTCGTCATTTGCTGGAGTAATTTCATTAGATTCTGTGGTAGGAGATTTAACCCCCCAGCGATCGCCTAAAGCCCTTAATTAGATTTAATTACATTTAGTTTCATTAAGAAAACTTGATTAAGTCAGTAGATTATTTCTACAATGGGAATGTCAAAAAATAATTAGATAAAATTATGAGAGCATCTAAAGTAAAAAGGAGGCAAAAGAATATCTCTATAATGGTAGAGGCTATCGAGAAAATCAAAAGGCTATCGGAAGAATCGAGCTTAAGCGAGGGTCAGGTAGTCGAGAAGGCGATCGCTCGATTAAGAATAGAGGATTTAATCTTGGATTTCTCTAAATAAAATCATTATTAACCAAATTCGGAGAAACAAACATGACGCAGTACCTCTGTTTCAGACCGTCAGAACCATTCTGGGATTTCTGCGGTATCGGGGAATTTACTTACGATAAAGAAAATATAGATAGCGATTCGCCGAATACAATCAGTAAATACTTTGAAACTTTATTTACTGAAACTGAAGAAGCGATCGCTATTATAGAATCTAGAAAATTTCTTAAAGAAATTGTATAAGGGTATTTATTACACCGATACCCTTACTTTATATTAACAAAAATCGAAATACTAAGAGTAGGAATTACTCTTACGAAATTAAATAAAAAAAATCTCTAATTACGAGTATAACAAATATGAATAGAATAATGTCGCTGGGTCAATGGCGTTTGCATCTAAACTTTCTAACTTTAGGGGAGGTGTAGAAATGAGTAAACGCAATATTAGAAAACCCCAAGGGTTTGGTGGTAAAGAATTAGAGGGATTTTTCATGGTGAGTATGCAGGATTCTGCAACAATCATCTTCAATAAATTAACTGGCTCTCAAATCAGGCTATGGCATTATCTGAATATGATTAATCCGTTTGCCGATTATACAAAAGACGGAGAAAAAATCTTTCGGAATATTCCCTCACCGCAAGAAATCGCCATTAAATTAGGGGCAAACTCTAAAGTAATAGAGCGGGATATGAGAAAACTGAAAAAGTTAGGACTATTCGATTTTCGTGTGTACGGGCTTAATAGTATTAAGCCCCTACGGCAAAGTTTCAATAATTCCGCCAATCATGCCAAGCAAGAATCAAACAGACTTAAGCGCAAGAAAGCTGAAAGCTCTAATCAGGAATTACATAATACTAATACTTCTGAAAGCTCTAATCAGGAATTACATAATACTGAAGCTCAATCCGCTGAAATCCAGTCAGGGCAAGGGCAGGAACTAAATAGTACCCAGCAGGCACTAAATAGTACCCAGCAGGCACTAAATAGTACTCAGCAGGAACTAAATAGTACCCAGCAGGAACTAAATAGTACCCCTCAGGCACTAAATAGTGCCTCAAATTTTCTGGAAACCCCTTGGGGTAAGTATTTCAGCGACCCCCAGACTCTCCAGACCCTCCAGACTCCTCTGACTTTTTTATACTCTCCATATTCGGACGGGGAGAAAGAAAAAAAAGACAAGCAAGAAACAGGACAAGAAGACTACGGAACAGGGGAAAACGTTAGTACTAATGGTCAGATTGTAGAGAACAATTGTTCTTCTAGTCAAAAAATCAATCAAGAAACT
>CAJHXH010000991.1_pt1 | contig 20274 bp, 17 predicted proteins | sample 9198571 | NCBI WGS metagenome assembly CAJHXH01 (sample SAMEA7708301, study PRJEB35096) | sediment metagenome | biome: marine neritic benthic zone biome [ENVO:01000025]; feature: sediment [ENVO:00002007]; material: shallow marine sediment [ENVO:03000034] sea grass bed [ENVO_01000059] ... | reverse complement strand
TAATTCAATACTTCTGTCTTAAATAGAAATCAAGAGGATAAATCCTGATTTTTTCTAATTCTAATCCAAAACCTCGCATTTTTGAGAGAATGTAGTATCTCTAAAACCGTTATTTTATTAGGCTTCTGATTTATTCAGCAGACCCTAATTAGGTGGATCTACTTAGCTTTTTCCCATCCTACTGCATGGTATGATCTGCTCCAATACTGCGAGGGTTTTGGAAAATATCATTGTCGGTAAGAATAGGACTTTGGGCTTTGGGCTTGAGGCAAAGGGCAAAAATTTCATTGAAATTTTAATTCGCGCATTCTAAATTCGCGCATTCTAAATTACCCTCGCCAGAGCGTTTTCGAGCTATCCCTTGCAGTATTGTGATCTGCTCCCGTAATCGATTCTTTGATTGACAATGGATTAATCCCGTGTGGCTGTTAGCGATCGCTGGATTTATTGGTTTTACCAGTCAAAATTCATAAATATACAGTTATGGAAAAATACTCAATCAAAGTTTTATAAAGAAAGTGTGAACTACCGTATATTCACTTATTTATTTATTTTTTTATTGGGGAAAAATAATATTGTGGCGGGTCTACAAAACTTACTATCGTCACAATTAATTCTAAGCCTAATTAAGAGAACTGTTCTTAAGTTCTTACAAATATACTTTTTAGCTTTGCTGCCTAAAACTTGGGAATGTTAGTTTCACAGCAAGTTGGGAAAATTGCTATTGCTCAATGTTATTTGTGAGCTCTTAAAATGTTTAGAAGTAAATTAATATCTAAATTTTAAGAAAAAATTATTTCTGGAGAAACCATGACTTTCACTGCCAAAAAAACTCATTTATTCTCATTGAAAAACTTCCTACTCGGCAAAAATAATAACTGGATTAAGTGGTCAGCTAATCTCACTCTAATTGCAGCTGTAGGAATAACTATTTACTTGATAGCTATTCATAATACCAATCATTTTTCTTCCATGACTATGATGCATCATCACGATCACCACATGGCATTACCACTGATTTCTTTAGGAGTTACTTCCATGGGAATTATTTCGATTGGCATTGTCCCCATGGGAATTATTTCGATTGGAGTTGTACCCATGGGCTTGCTATCTTTTGGGACAGTTGCGATGGGATTTTTTTCTATGGGGTTAGTTTCCATGGGGGCTATTTCAACTGGAGTTGAAACAATGGGATTAATAAAACAAAAGATATTGAGCATAAAACCAACCAGTGATGAGTGTCAATAAAGTCTTTTTTATTACTATTAATTAGTCAATCTTGCTAAAAAGATTTGGTTTTAACTCTTGGAATTCTGTCCATGACTAAGGTTCGAGGCAAAAGTAACCAATTTAAACCAGAGTGCAGAATTAGATTTAGGCAACCATGTACCTTGTTTTTCTAGCAACTGACTAAACCAACCGCTAAATAACAGATTTTTGAACGCATCCAGAGTAAAACTGAAATAAGCCCCTAACCAGCTCATCATATCTTGACTACCTGCCATTTCCCAAATCCACAATAATAAGGCAGGATTTGTACGGGCAGCTTTGAGGGCAAGACGATTAAAAGTTAACCAATCTGTGCGATCCTTAATAAAAGTATCGGCGGTTTCTGGTTCATCTGCTAATAAACCAAAAAAAGTATTTAACATGGAGTTAATTCTCTGAGGAGGTAAAGTTTTGTTAGTAGGCACCATCATCCCCTTAGAAAATAACCATGTCACGGCGATATTGCTTTGATAGGCTTGAATTTGGTTTAAATATTGGGCTTCTAATAAATTGTATTTTAAAGCTAGATCTAATAATTTAGTTAAACGTCCCAAATTCCGGACTAAAGAGCCAAATCCAGTAAAAATAAGGGGAGATTGTAAAGAAGCCGCATCTCCTATCGCTAAAACTCTATCCATCGCAATTTTACGGTCATTTTTACTCGTAGTAAAACGCCCCGGAATATAACCAAAAGTCGGTTTTTTCCAGGTTAATTGCTCTAAATCACAACGACGATATTCAGGTAAAATAGTGAAGAAATCTTCATACATCTCCAATAATGAGCCAGGATTGTCGGGATGTACCTGATGATAGTGGAATAAATAGATGGTTAATTCATCGCCTACTCCCGGAAATAACTCCCAAATTAATTGTCTGCCTCTGGAAATATCACCATGAGAAAATAGCACATCACCATAGCGTTTATCCCAGACTTCAGGTTTAAAGCCTTCCACAATTGCCCCCACCGTCGGGCATACACTATCAAAGGTTTTTTGCCCTGAAATTTGCCAAGCAATAGGGGAGGCAGTGCCCATGGCATCGATTAATAAACGGGCGGTAACTTCTTTTTCTTCTTGAGTGGGTAAATGAGTTGTATTAATAGTAACTAAATCTTTGCCAATCGTGGCTTTGTTAAATTCGGTTTCACTCCAGATTTCCCCTCCATATTGAGTGATTTTTTCTCCGCATAATTCTAATAATTTAGTGGTATCAATGGCGATATTTAAAACAGTAGGGGTATGTAACACTTGAGCGTGTAAATTAGCTGGATTATTAGCATCAAAAAACTTACTATAACCATCTTGATATTCAGCGGCAATTATTGATTCAAACTCTTGTTTAGTAAATAAACCTAAATCAATTAAAGTTTGAAATTCTTGGCGAGAAATATTCCATTCTCGATTCATTCTGCCAAATTTAAGTCGTTCCATTATCATAATTTTATAGCCTAATTTTGCCATTAAAGCCGCATGAATCGCCCCTAAAGCACCACCAACATAAACTAAATCATAATCAGCTTTTCCTCTACTTTCATCTCTAAAAATAACTTGTTGTGGTTGAGGTTGATTAATAACATCTTTTTGTTTTTTGACACTTTCTCGCCATTTTTTTTCCCACCAATAAACCCTCGTTAAATCATATTCTCCTTGAGGCATTTTTTGGAAAAATTTTACTGTTTGCGGATAATGAGATTGTAGAGCCGTAAAAATAGATTCTTGGTTTAAATCAATTTCAGGAGGTTCAGGATATTGAGGGGGAAATTTTTGCTTAACAACCTGTTCTAATTCCTTAATTATTTGTCCTTCTTTAAAAGCTAATTTTTCTCCCCAACGAAACACTTTTAAATAGGTAGTCCGTTGTAAAGTCCAAACAAAAATAGAGATTTCCTGCCCTTCGGCTAATTCTAAACGAATACCATCAATAGTTTTAATTTTTTTCCCCAGAGATGGTTGCCATTGTTGCTGTAACCAGTCAATTGTTACTTGTGGATTCGGATTAGATATTTCTAAATATAATAATTCAGTGATTTTCATAAAATATAATTAATAATTGTTTGATTATCGTTCGCTAATTGCTATTAGTTAATTATTGATTTTTTTTTTCATATTTTACAAGTCGAAAATAACAACCCTAAATAAACCCCTAATCTTTTACTAGATGAGGCAGGTAAATGTCCATTAGGTGCAGTTTTACTATAATTAAGGTCTTTTTTTGGGATCCATTCATTATCTTCATACCAACCAATGGAAGCAGCAAAATTTTTAAAACTTTCTACATCATAACTCAGGAAATTATTACCACTTTTGAGATAAATTTCTTTTTGGATTTGAAAACCAAAACGGTTCTCCGAATAACGACTCCATAACCCATTAATAATTCTTAAATCATCACAAGGAAAATCTGTTACCACTTCTTCACTAAACCAACCCTCATCATCCCGCTTAACTGAAGCTAACATTAAATCCAAGGTAGTTTTATCGGCATCTTTCCATCTTCCAGCGGCAAGCAAATTACGTAAGGAGGAATAATTAATGTTAGTAGTTTTCGATATTAATCGGGTTTCAACAGAGCTACTAGGCAATTGAGTTGTGGCGAGGGAATTAGATAATCTAATACCTGCTTGTTGGAGGGATTTGTCGATGGTATTAAGGGGAATTCCCAAGAGATTAGCCTGTAAATTATCAGGATTAATAGAAGTTTTAGCGTACAGACCAACTAAGCGTCCCTCAGTATCAAGAATAGCACTACCAGACATTCCGGGTAAACCTGCCCCTAAATAACTTAATTGGTAGCTTTGATTTCCTCCCTGTGTGGCATTGGTACTAACCAATTCTTTATTATAAAAACGATATTGAGGCTGGGAATTATTGCTACTGACAGAATAACCAGCTAGATAAAATTGCTCTCCTGTTTTAACTGGATTTGTTGAATTTACTTGTACTATCGGGTAATCTTGACTACTCTCAAAATAAATAATAGCTAAGTCGGTTTGGGCGATCGCCTTTTTATCATTAACAAAATGAATTTTGCCGTCAGCAGTCACTAAAACATTATTCCCCTCTTGTTTAACCGCCTCACGAGTAGTTAAAACCCCATAGACATTCTGATTTTTACTGATAATTACCCCAGAGGCTTGATTTGCCCCACTAATGCCCACAACTATCTTCGCCGCCATTTCCTTAATTTCTGTGGGAGTAAGTGCTTTAACCCAAGAGGGAAACAACAGAAATAAACTGTTAACAGTAAAAATTCCTAAGCAAATAAGACTTTGGCTCAGACTTTTATGATTAAAGTAAGATTTATTCATCACAAATAATGGCAGTATTTTCTTGAGCTTTATTATACTGTAAGCCAAAATCATTATACTGTAAGCAGTTACTTCTAAGATGAGATCAGAGTTGAAGTTGAAAGGGCGATCGGTTTTCTGGTTACATTCCCACCATGGCGGTAGGTTACGATAGATTATTCGTTGATGGTGTAGTGATAGAAATTGTTGCTATCTAACCCACCCTACGAGGATAAAATGCGATCACTGAAAGTGGCAGCCGAAGGGCTGAACGCACACGCTTCGGCAGGCAAAGCCTTATCGGGGCTAGGGTTAAGCGTAGCCTGATCGGGTTAATAATAATTTGTAGATGTTAATGGTATTAACCCATTAAGAGTTTAATTTGCCATTCCGAGAACCACACTAGCAAGAATAGCGGCGGCGGCAGTTACTAAGACACCTAAAGACACATTTAATTGTTGTCGATTGGATTCTTGGAAAGCTTCAATCTGTTGTTTATTAGCTTCCTGAAAAGCCTCAATTTGCTTTTGATTAGCTTGTTGAAAAGCCTCAACCTCCGAGCGAATGGAATTAATTTGTGTTTCTCCTACTTGACGATATAGCTCAATTTTCTCCGACAAAAGTTGATTGTCTTGATCTACTTTCCGTTCTAAATTATCTAGTTTATCTATTATTGTTTGAAATTCTCGCTCGGTCATAATTTTTAGAGGATTAAACAGCCAGCTTTTACTATCATTATAGCCCTTTGAAATCTAGAGAAGTTATCAGAGCTGGGCTTAAAAGGGCGATCGGGTTTTGGGTTACTCCCAAGATGGCGGTGGGTTAGGATAGATTGTTCGTTGATGGTGTAGTGATAGAAATTGTTGCCATCTAACCCACCCTACAAGTCTGAGGTGCGATCGCTGTCTAGCGGCAGACTTCGCCCGATCGCGGTTAAGCTCAAAAACGTTACTGTTAGGTTAACTCAGAAGGAGCAAACTAAAAATTTCACGATTTTATTACCATCTGCCATCTGCCGTATGTTTTACCTCCACTCACAATTGTGTTTTAACTCACCATAGCAGTCTTGCCTTTTTGCCCAGCCTTCAATCAATTTATCTTAGATTGAAGAAGTCGTTAAAGGACCGAGATATTTAGATAGATAAGGGGAGAAAACCTCATATATCAGAGTTATAGGCTTCCGAGCGTGCCAAAATAGATAGTGTCTGCCCCAGAATGGTCCTTTTTCTCGAAAAGCAGACTCTAACGCTTCCGATTCACCATAATAAATCCCCTGAATATCCCGATATAATTCCGTGTGCAAACTAGAGAGACTTTCCCAAATTGGTAAAGAACGATTTTGTAAATATTCGTCCACATGACGGGCATCCCACCAAGAAGAAGCATAAGCCAGTCTTTGCCCTGATGCGGTTTTTAACCATACCTGTCTTCTTAATCTTGGTCCAGGGACTTTCTCAATGTCAACAGGGGCGTTATCAGGATCATTGCCAATTAAAGACATATCAATCACATCAACCTGTATTTTCTCTGAGGTTAATAGTCGTAAATGCCGAGTTGGGGAACCATCCCCCATCAGTAAAATCTGCCATGCGGGGGCTAATTGACTATGGGGTAAACCAATATTGACTATTTCTTCTCCCCCTTGCCAAATGGTTTTTAAAGGGTGCCATGTATTGACTGTTGATTGTACTTTCAAGATTATTTCCTCAGATTCTTTACAAAACTTCATATTATTCTAGCAATGAGGAAGAGATTTTTTTTGTTATCAGTAATCATTAAGCAAGAATCAAACCTGATTAGACAAAGCAAGAGAAAAAGTGTTATCATATACTATGTTTAACGGGATGTAGCGCAGTTTGGTAGCGCACTTCGTTCGGGACGAAGGGGCCGCTGGTTCAAATCCAGTCATCCCGATTTTTTTCAGTAACCCTTTATGAAACTATCAGACAAGAAAGTTTTCCTAAAGTTCCAGAAGAGCGATACTATTCTATCCAATCAAAATGTCAGTGATCAAGGTAAAATCAATAAAGAAAAAGAAAGCGCCAAATATTTAAGGAGAGTTATTGCCTTTGACTACTGAGGATCTAATTATAATTGGTACAATTGTTGCCCCCCAAGGTTTACAAGGTGAGTTAAGAGTAAAAACCGATTCTGATTTTCCTGAGCGATTCGAGCAACCCGGATTAAGATGGTTACAAACTAATTCTCAGCAAGCACCACAACCAATTGAGTTATTAAAAGGCAGATCAGTTCCAGGCAAAAATTTATATATTATTAGATTAGAAGGCATTGATAATCGCAATCAAGCTGAAGCCCTGCGGGGTGCTACTTTATTCGTTGACAAAAGCGATCGCCCTGAATTGGAAGAAGATGAATATCATGTCAGCGACTTAATTGGCTTAGAGGTTTATCATCAAGAAACTGGAGAAAATATTGGCATAGTAGTTAATATTTTTAGTGCGGGTAATGATGTCTTAGAAGTGCAATTACATAAACAACCTGAACCATTGCCAGAAAAAAAATCTACCGATTTAAGCAAAATTAGTCGAGTTTCTCAACGAAAAAAAACTAAGGTAAAAAAACCTAAACCCGTAACGGTTTTAATCCCCTTTGTGATGGAAATAGTGCCGGTGGTTGATTTAGAAAGTAAACGCATTGAGATTAATCCGCCATTGGGGTTACTAGACTTAGATTCTGTGGAAGCAACTGCAATATGAACTTTTGCAATTACAACAAGATTTTCAACGGGAATCTCTACAAACTCAACATCTTAATTAAACCATCCTTTGGCAAAACTGAGCAGATAAGCTAAACTGTTAGAGAATTTCTGATTCATTCTGAAGGTATGGTAACGCAAGATCAACAATCAAAACACAACCCCCCTAAATCTAATAAGTCAGGCAGATTAAATGAACTTTTTGGCTTCGATTTACGCTCTTTGGCTTTATTCCGCATGGGAGTAGCTTTAGTCGTTTTAGCCGATTTAATTATTCGGGCTGGGGATTTAACTGCCCATTACAGTGATTATGGTATTCTACCCCGTGAATATCTGATTAATACACCTATAAATCGTTGGTATTGGTCAATACATTTACTCAGTGGACAAACTTTTGTGCAAGGGTTAGTATTTTTATTGGCTGGTTTAATGGCGATCGCCTTGTTGGTAGGATACCGAACTCGATTGGCAACTATTGCAACTTGGGCATTAGTAATTTCTTTGCATAATCGTCACCCTCATATTATATTTGCCGCCGATGATGTGTTGCGAGCATTATTATTTTGGGCGATGTTTCTACCTTGGGGTGCAGCTTACTCGGTTGATAGTGCAATGAATACCTCTACTCAACCGTTGCCAAAAAGATTTGCTTCCATTGCCACCTTTGCCTTTATGGTGCAACAAGTTTTAATCTATGCAGGAAGTGCCGCTTTTAAAGCAAAAAGTGACGTTTGGCATGATGGTAGTGCGGTTTACTATGCCTTAAGTTTTGATCAATATGCTACCCCTATCGGTCAATTTTTCTTAGATAATTTATCTTGGGCATTAGCACCCTTTACTATTTTTGCCCTTTGGTTTGAATTTTTAGGACCTTTTATGATATTTATCCCCGTTAGAGTTACTTTTTTTCGCTGTTTAGCAATTTTACTGTTTATTCCTCTACATATCGGTTTCGGTTTATTTTTTACCCTCGAACTTTTCCCCTTTCTCAGTATTGCTAGTTGGTTAGCCTTTATTCCTTCAACGATTTGGGATTATCTGGAAACTAAAACAAGAACGAAGCCCCGTGAAGGATTAGCGATATATTACGATAAAGACTGCGGTTTCTGTAAAAAAGTGGTGCATTTATTGCGTACCTTCCTAATTCTTCCTCGCACTCCTTTACGCATGGCTCAAGATTATGAAGAAATCTATGCTGATATGCAAAAATACAATTCTTGGGTAGTGGTTGATTGGGAAGGCAACCATCATTATAAATGGGAAGGAATCGCTTATGTGGTGAGTTTATCTCCTATATTTGCCTTTTTAGCACCGATTTTGAGAATCCCTCCGTTAATGTCGATTGGGACTAAATTTTATGAAACGATTGCCACTAACCGTCGTTTTGCCGGCAACTTTACAGCCCCTTTACAATTCCGCCCTCTTAAAGTTCAACCATCTTTAACTTTGAATATTGTTGCTTTAATATTATTTTTACTTACTTTGCTGTGGAATGTCACCAGTTTCGTCGAACAAACCGTTGGGCGTCGTCGTGAATTTGACAAAAAACCAGACTTTTTTAGTTTTGCTTATAAACTATTAAATCGTAAGACTTTTCATCAAATTGAGCCTTTAGGTAAGTTAACTAGATTAGATCAAAATTGGACGATTTTTGCTCCTTCTCCCCCTAGAGATGATGGTTGGCACGTTATCGAAGGAAACTTGAACAATGGAAAAACTGTTGATTTAATGTGGCACAAAGATAGCATCACTTTCGATAAACCAACTAGACAGCAAAGAGATAATACTTATAAAAATTCTCGCTGGCGTACCTTTTATATTAATCTCAATCGCTCTATTCGTGGTCGTCTTTATCCTTACTATGCTTCTTATCTCTGTCGTCAATGGAATGATAATCATTCAGATAAAGAGCAATTGTCAGATGTTACTATCTATTATATGGATGAGAGAACAGTACCACCGGGCGAAACTCAAACAGTAGAGAAAAAAGAGCATTATCAAGCAAATTGTTCTAATGATAATTGACAATTGATAATTGACTAATAGTTAGGAAGAGAAGTTTATGAAATTTTATAATTTTTTAGTTATTTTTGTTACATCTTTATTCTGGGTTAATTGTGGAATAGTATCTGCAATTTTTGCTCAGGGTTTAGAGTTTAAAGAAAATCCTTTAAATGAAAAAACAGATAGTGAGTTAGTCCCGACAATTGAGCGGGATTTAACTAATTTTGAAAAAAAAAGGGTTTTAGCAAAAATAGCTGAATTAGATCAACAAGCTGAGAGTGAATTGAAAGCCGGTAATCAAGATCAAGCCTTTTTAATCTGGTATGAAACAATTAAGCTATCTAGATTTATTGACAAAGAAACAGAAATTAGGACTATTACCAGAGTCGGTGCTGTTGCTTGGGAAAAAAGTCGTAATCAAGAGCTTAATTTTCTGATGGAAAGGTTATTAGTTTTAGAATCAGAATCGACAAAAAATGAGCAAATTGAGCCAGAATTTTTATCCCTATTTGCTGAGGCTTATGAGACTTTACATAACCTAGATAAATCTATTGCTGTTAATCAACAAATTTTAGCTATAGCCCGTCAAAAAGAGGATACTTTAAAGATTATAGAGACTCTTGATAAATTAGGTAAGTTTTATCTCGGCAAATTTGATTATTATCAAGCATTACCAATTTATGAAGAATTATTAAGCCTTGCTCAACAGAACGAAAATTATTTACAAGAAGGAATTTATTTACGTAAATTAGCGGAAATTAATGGAGCTATTTTAAAACCAGAAAATGCTATAAATTATAAACAGAAACTAGCGGAAAACTATTTAGCTAATCAGCAATTACAGCAAATTCCCTTCTTAAAAATTGCCATTGGTGATGACTATAAAATGCTTGATAAACCTGAAGAAGCTAGTCAATATTACCAAGAGGCTTTTGCTTTAGCATGGTCTTTAGAACAATATGCGATCGCAGGAGATGCCTTAAAAAAATTAGGAAAACTATACCAAAATTACGAGCAATTAGACTATGCCTTGCAGATTTATCAAGAATTAATTAAGATTGAACAACAATCATATAATCTTTATGGTTTAATGAATACTTATGAACAAATAGGTAATATTTATCAGAAAAAACAAGATTATCCTCAAGCTCGTCAAGCCTTAGAAAAAGCTTTAGAAATTGCTCGTCATATTAAGCATAAAGAAGATTATTTTCTTGGCAAAATTAGTGAGTTAGATAATAATATAATACCATCTGAATCTTAGATTAACAATTGGAAATCAAGCTGTTAATACTTATATACAGAGATAGTATTTTATCCTTTTGTAGAACAGGCATCTTGCCTGTGGAGTAGAGCAGGCATCTTGCCTGTGGAGTAGAGCAGGCATCTTGCCTGTGGAGTAGAGCAGGCATCTTGCCTGTGGAGTAGAACAGGCATCTTGCTGTTTAATCATTTAGGATATAGAAATTCTTGAGATAATAGAAAGATTTGGGGAAGATCACCCATAAAAACGTTAGCATAGACGAAGCAATAACTCTTACTTTAATTACTATGGCATCTCCTATCGCAGTCAAAAAATATTTAGCCTATTGGTTTCAATTGGGAAAAAAGTTGATAATTACCAATCAAGATAAAGCTATTATGCTCACTAAGGTGTTAAATGGCGATCGCTTCTCCAAAGAATTTGAGGAATGCTGGCAAATAGTCAGTAACCCAGAAACAGGAGATTGCTATTTACAAGGTACACACCAAACGATTCAAGACTTACTATCACCTAAATGGGAAATCACTTCTTGTGCCCGTTGTGAGATGCCAGTGCCAATGATTGAGATTGGAGTGCAGGATTTATCTTGTGTTTGTGATGATTTAGATAATTGGCCTAATAATGAATTACCACCGCCAAGAGAGCCTGTCAGTAATCAACAGCAGTTAAGTGAAATTAGGCAGTCTTTGAGGGCAAAGCTGAATCAAAAAGCAAACAAGCCATCATTAAAAGCAGAAATCACTGAAAATAACTCTAATAATCAGAAAAAGAACCCTCAGATTGACGATCGCTATCTTAAACAATTAGTTATTAGGCAAATTACAGAAGCCGAGTTGAAGCGCCATTGCAAAAAGTAGCAATTCAGTTTTCAGAAAGTTTGCTAAAAAAAATTAGTTTACATTGCACTTTCATGCCAATTTTTTAACAGTAAATAAGAAAGATAATTTAAAATAGTAAAAAGAGTTACTCCTGTTAAACTAATCAAGAATAAAGCGGCAAACATTTTAGGAATTTGCAAGTTATAACTAGCCATTAACATTTGATAAGCCAAACCAGATTTTGCTCCCCCTGTACCGGAGACAAATTCCGCCGCAATGGCTCCAATTAATGCTAATCCACCACTAATTTTTAAGCCACCTAAAAAGTAAGGTAAAGCTGAAGGCAGACTTAAATTAATTAGGGTTTGCCAACGATTAGCTTTATATAATTTAAACAGATTAACTAAATTTTGATCAACGCTATTTAAGCCCAAAGTGGTATTAGAAACAATGGGAAAAAATGCCACAATCCATGCACATAAAACCAACGCTCCAAAGGTATTATCTTTAAACCAAATAATGATTAAAGGAGCGATCGCAATTAAGGGAGTAGTTTGTAAAATCACGGCATAAGGGTAAAAACTACGTTCAACCCATTTACTTTGAGTGAAGATAATTGCAATTAAAACTCCAGAAATAATCGCCGTGAAAAAAGCAATTAATGTCATTTGCAAGGTAATTAATAAAGCAGGAAATAGTGTATTCCATTCCGTAACTAAAGTTTGAGCAGTTAAACTCGGACTCGGTAAAATATAGGGGGGAATTTTCATTATTTTTACGGTTAATTCCCATCCCGTTAGAAAAATAATACCGACAATTATCGGAGCGATTATATCTAATGATAATAAGTTTTTGTTAATTTTTGTCTTAAAAATTTTATTATTTTTTACTTGATTTAATTGATAGTTAGTTTTTACCATTTTATTATTATTTATACCTATGAGAATAATTGCTACCCATTGCTTAACAAGTCTATAATCTTTGAAAATAATTAGAAATTTCCTGACAATATTCATTACATAAACGACTGGTGCGGAAATCATCATTACGAGGATAAGGGGCATCAATGTTAATTTCACCTAAAATTCTCCCCGGGGAAGAAGCCATAAACATCACTCGATTTGATAAAAATACTGCTTCAGAAATGTTATGAGTAACAAAAATTACTGTCCAATTTTTTTGCTCCCATAAATGCAATAAATCACTATTTAATTTAGTGCGAGTCATATCATCTAAAGCCCCAAAAGGCTCATCCATTAACATTATATTCGGTTCTGTAACTAATGCCCGTGCGATGGAAACTCGCATTTTCATTCCCCCCGATAATTCACGAGGATAGACATTTTCAAAACCTTGTAAACCAACTAATTCGATTACTTCGCTACATTTTAAACGGGCTTTACGAGAATTTATTTTAGTTAACTTTAAAGGTAAATTAATATTGTCAAATACCGTTGACCAAGGCATTAAAGCAGGTTCTTGAAAAACAAAAGCTAACTCATGATCATAATGTTTATACCAATTTAAACAGCCTTCTGATGGTTTTTCTAAATTAGCAATTAAGCGTAAAACAGTACTTTTGCCACAACCAGAGGGACCAACTAAAGTAACAAATTCTCCTTGATTAACGGTTAAATTTATCTTTTGCAAAGCAACAGTACCGTTAGGATAAATTTTATTAATATCAGTTAAACTAAAAACAGTTTGATTAACATTTTTATTCATATAATTAATGAACACAAATAATTTTTTTTCTAAACCCTTGAAATAAATTTTAGGCTGAAAGCTAAAACCCGTTAAAACGGATTAATAATTGTAGGTTGGGTTGAGGCACGAAACCCAACGAAACCCAACAAAAACCTTTAAAATTGTTCAATTACCACTTATTTTACTCAGATCTTGCACGCCCTACAATAATACTCAAACTTTTTAGGCAAAGGGCAAATAGCAAAGGGCAAAAGGGAGAGAAAAAGAGATATTAAGGGAATTTATAGCTAAAAAACAGTATTTAACTCTTTTATACTGTCTTTAACCCTTAATACCTCTTTCTAAATTCTAAATTCTAAATTCTAAATTTAAAACCGACAATGTTATTACATAAGGTGCAAGATCTCAGTTTTAAGTACCTGCACAAAATTAATTGTATATTTTCAACTAACCTTTAATTTCTGCCAATTCAGTAGAGAAGTTGCATGCAAATTCTCTACCCTAACAATAAAGGGCATCGATTAATTTTGCCTACCAACTTAAGAAGTCTAAAGTTCAATAATTTATATTGGGTTGCACTTCGTTTAACCCAACCTACTGTTTTTTAGCCTTTTTTGTTAATAAAATCTAAAGGCAGTAGGGTGGGTTAGGCAACCACTAATTAACAGCTTTTACGATTAAATTTTAAATTAGCCGTAACCCACGACTATATCTCTTTAAACAGCAGTTTGGTGAAGTTATGGTTAAGGGAGAAATCAAATAACCGTCAACACCTCAACTATTTTCACACTTTTTTACCGATAAAATCTAAAGTATAGGCTTGTTTATAATCAGTATCTGCCTTAAAAATACCTAACGAGGCTTGACTCTCAAAAAACTTCTGCCAACGGGCATCTGTCATCGCCCCAATGCCTAAAATTTCTGCATCACCAGAGGTAACAATGCCATATTCTTTCATTTTCTCAATGCCGTAGGCAATTAAGTCATCAGTCATTTCCGGATTTTCTTGTTTAATAATCTCATTAGCAGGTTGGGGATTAGTAAAATAACTTTCCCATCCTTTAATAGAAGCAGTGACAAAACGTTGAACTAAATCTGGATTTTTCTCGACGGTTTCTTTTTTGGTTTCCAAGGTTATGCTGTAGGGGTTATAACCATAGTCAGCTAATAAAAAGACTACCGGTTTAAATCCTCCCTCTTTTTCTACTATAAAAGGTTCAGAAGAAAAAATTCCTTGTTGGGCAGAATTTTTATCTTGCAAGAAGGGAGTTACATTAAAATTGTAGGGGCGAACTTGATCATCGGTAAAGCCATATTTTTCTTTTAAGGTTAACCAAAAACCTTGGGCGGCAGTTACTTGGCTGAGATATATCGGTTTTCCTTTAAGATTTTCGATTTTATCATTCCCTACATTAGGATGGGCAAGTAAAACACTAGGCCCTTTTTGGAAAAAAGATGCTACGGTAATTTTAGGGATGCCCGACTCAATTCCTTTTATGGCACCGCTAGCACCGCCAATGGCAAAATCGAGTGTGCCACCCATTAATAATTGACTATTATTAACACTAGGGCCACCTTGTCTAATGGTTACATCTAAACCATATTCTTGATAGATACCTGTGGCTAAGGCTTGATAAAAACCACCATATTCGGCTTCTGCATACCAGTCTGTGCCGAAGGTGACTTTATCTAATTTGTTATTGGAATCAGTGTTAGGAGTGACGGTGGTATCAGAATTGTTGTTATTACTGCAACTAGCGAGAATACTGGTGCCGATACCTAAAGAAGTATAACGGATAAATTGACGGCGATCGATTCTATTCATTTAAGTTAATTAATTAAAGGTAACGTTTTCCCTTCTCAAATATAATCTCAAATATAATTTAATTATGATCAAAAATCCCCATACTTAGTTTGATTATGAGTAAGTGCCTAAATCCTGGCGGCAAGATTAGATGAGTTGGGTAAGCATCCGCAAATTCCTGAGTTATTAGCCTATTTTACCCAAGATAATCGTCAATATCTGATTCAAGAGTTTATTGAAGGGTTAAATTTAGAACAAGAGTTGAAGAAGAAAGGTAATTTTAACGAGCAGAAAATTAAAACTTTCTTAGGGGATGTCTTGCCTATCCTTAAATATGTCCATCAAAATAAAGTTATTCACCGAGACATTAAACCCGAAAATCTAATTAGAAGGGGCAGTGACAAGAAAATCTTTTTAGTGGATTTCGGTGCGTCAAAGGTTATCGAAAATACCCGTTTATCGGTGACAGGTACGGTAATTGGTTCAGCACAATACGCTTCTCCTGAGCAGTCTTTTGGTAAACCGAAGTATTGCAGTGATTTGTATAGTTTAGGGGTGACTTGTCTGTATTTATTAACAGGAGTTGATCCTTTTGACTTGTATGATGCGGGTGAGGGTGATTGGGTATGGCGTGATTATTTGCTGAATAATCCTGTGAGTGATGAGTTAGGGCAAGTTTTAGATAAGTTGGTGCAAAGTGCCTATAAAAAAAGGTTTCAATCAGTAGATGAGGTGATGAGTGCTTTAAATCTTAACCCCGTAAAACAGTCAACAGGCAAGATGCCTATTCTACAATCAAATTTTCCATCAAGACAGTCAACAGGCAAGATGCCTGTACAACAACCAATTTCTCAACCAAAAATTATTCAATCACAACAGCCCACAGGCAAGATGCCTGTGCTACAAGCAATTCCTCAACCGAGGGGGCAAAACTTTACGGAGAATTTACCCAATGGCATCAAACTAGAAATGGTTTACATTCCCGCAGGTGAATTTATGATGGGTAGTAATGAAAGCAAAAATGAACAACCGATTCATAAAGTTAGATTAAAAGAATTTTATATCGGTAAATTTCCCATTACTCAAGCTCAATATCAATCAGTTATGGGTAACAATCCCTCTAGTTTTAAAGGAGAAAATCAACCTGTTGAAAAAGTCAGTTGGAATGATGCCCAAGAATTTTGTCGGCAACTATCGCAGATAACAGGCAGAAAATATCGATTACCGAGCGAGTCACAATGGGAATACGCTTGCCGGGCAGGAAGTACTACCCAATGGTGTTTTGGCGATAATAAGAGTCAATTAAAAGAATACGCTTGGTATGGTATTTGGAATCGATTTTCTGGAACTCATCCTGTGGGGCTACTATCCGGGTTATTGCCGTTCCGCCTTCCGCGACGGCAATGACGCGCGCGTGACGATGACGGTGTTCGTGTTGTGTGTGGTTAGGATCGGGTTTAACTGCGATCGGGTTTAACTGCGATTGGGTTTAACTGCGATCGGGTTTAACGGTGATTGGGTTTAACGGTGATTGGGTTTAACTGCGATTGGGTTTAACTGCGATCGGGTTTAACTGCGATTGGGTTTAACTGCGATTGGGTTTAACTGCGATCGGGTTTAACTGCGATTGGGTTTAACTGCGATCGGGTTTAACGGTGATTGGGTTTAACGGTGATTGGGTTTAACTGCGATTGGGTTTAACTGCGATCGGGTTTAACTGCGATCGGGTTTAACTGCGATTGGGTTTAACTGCGATTGGGTTTAACTGCGATCGGGTTTAACGGTGATTGGGTTTAACGGTGATTGGGTTTAACGGTGTTAAACCCCTACGGGGATTGTCGTAGGGGCATAATACCATTATGCCCATTATTCATTTATGCCCATTATTCATTTATGCCCATTATTCATTTATGCCCATTATTCATTTATGCCCATTATTGATTATGCCCATTATTGATTATGCCCATTATTCATTTATGCCCATTATTCATTTATGCCCATTATTGATTATGCCCATTATTATTGTGGTTATGGCTCAATTATGGCGATCGCTTAAAACGGCAAATCCAATAAAATTTCTTTTGAGTCTGAATAATCGGGATCATTGTGCCAATTCAATGGATTATTAACAATATATTCACGAATATTATTTAATGCTTTTTCATCCAGAATAATATGCTCATAAAAATTGCGTTGCCAAATTAAAGAAGTACCTTGTTGTTGACAAATTTGGTTAATTTTTTTAGTAACAATTGCTTTATAAGAACGAACAACATCAGAAATCGAACCTTTTGTCATTTTCCCAAATTTTCGGGGGTTAAATTTATCATTAACAGATTTCGTAATCCATAAAATACCATGTACATGATTGGGCATAATCACAAATACGTCTAAATTAACATAAGGAAAATGTTGTGGGATTTCCTGCCAACAAGAAAAAGCGATTTTACCTAATTGATTTAAACATATTTTATCTTGCTTGATATTCCCAAATAACCGTTGTTTATGTTTTGTGCAAATCGTCAAAAAATATGCTCCTCTTTCTGCATAATTATAATTTTTTAGTCGAATTGAGCGACGATTATAAATATTTTTATCAGAAAATGTCATTTTTACGGGTGATCTTTTCTTCAATTAATGGGAATAAGGATAATGGGAATGAGGATAATGGGAATGAGAATAATGGGAATGAGGGTTTAACAGTGTTAAACCCCTACGAGGATTTTGTAGGGGCATAATACCATTATGCCCTGATTGTGCCTATTGTGATTATAAGGCGATCGAGTTTTAAGAGGCGATCGGGTTTTCAAAAGCGATCGGATTTTAAACGGTAATCTATGAAAATTATTAATTCCTACGTTTTGTAAGGATTATGAATATCTACCGAGTAGTACTGATACAATGCTGTATGTTGCGAGGATTAATATTATGCTTAAAAATAAGGGTAAAACAAAGTTTACCCTAGAAAAATGATTATTAAATTAAATAGATATTTTAGTTAAGCGATCGCCGCCATTTTGACATCGTTACTGGAGAGAATTTCTTGTAACTCCTCAGCATCAACGGTTTCTTTTTCAATTAACATATCTGCTAATTTGTCCAAGATGGTACGATTTTCGACTAATACTTGTTTCGCCCGTTGATAAGCCTGCTCAACTAATTTGCTGACTTCATCATCAATAGCGGAGGCAGTATTGTCAGAAAAATCTCGATCGGATGCAATATCACGTCCCATGAACACATTACCATTTTGACGACCTAATGCTACAGGACCAAGACGATCGCTCATACCGAAACGAGTAATCATCTGACGGGCAACCCGTGCCACCTGTTGTAAATCATTAGATGCACCCGTGGTAACTTCCTCTTCACCAAAGATAATTTCTTCAGCAATCCGTCCACCAAGGGCAACCGCCATTTGATTTTGTAAGTAAGAGCGGGAATATAAACCAGACTCCATGCGATCTTCACTGGGGGTAAACCAAGTTAAGCCACCAGCACGCCCACGGGGAATAATACTGATTTTCTGGACAGGATCATAATCAGGCATCAATGCACCAACTAAAGCGTGTCCTGCTTCGTGATAAGCCACAAGGGTTTTACGCTTTTCGCTCATCACCCGATTTTTCTTCTCAGGACCAGCTAAGACTCGATCTATGGCATCATTAACTTCATCCATCGAAATCTCGGTGAGGTTACGACGTGCCGCTAAAATAGCCGCTTCATTGAGTAAATTCGATAAATCTGCCCCAGTAAAGCCGGGGGTACGACGAGCAATTTTGTCTAATTCTACATCGGGAGCTAGGGTTTTACCACGAGCGTGAACACTGAGGATTTCACTCCGTCCTGCATAATCAGGGCGATCGACTACCACTTGGCGATCGAAACGTCCGGGACGTAATAACGCCGCATCAAGGACATCAGGGCGGTTAGTAGCGGCTACGATGATGATACCAGTGTTGCCTTCAAAACCATCCATCTCGGTGAGTAATTGGTTTAAGGTTTGCTCTCTTTCATCATTACCGCCACCTAAACCAGCACCCCGTTGTCTGCCCACCGCATCAATCTCATCGATGAAGACGATACAAGGAGCATTTTGTTTAGCTTGCTCAAATAAATCACGGACACGGGAAGCACCCACACCCACAAACATTTCGACAAATTCTGAACCAGAAATGCTGAAGAAAGGCACACCTGCTTCTCCTGCTACAGCCTTAGCTAATAAGGTTTTTCCCGTCCCCGGAGGTCCTACTAATAATACACCTTTAGGAATTTTTGCTCCAATAGCCGTAAAGCGATCGCCATTTTTGAGGAAGTCAACCACTTCGGTTAATTCCAATTTAGCTTGCTCAATTCCAGCTACATCGGCAAAAGTAACCTGAGTTTGAGGCTCCATTTGCACTCTGGCTTTAGACTTGCCAAAGTTCATGGCTTGGGAACCAGGACCGTTAGAAGCACGGCGAAGTAGGAAGAATAAGCCAACTAACAGTAGAACAGGGAAAAATAGACTGCTTAAGGCTCTGAACCAGAAGCTATCATCACTTTGAGGTAAAACGGAAATATCTACCTTATTATCAGAAAGAATATCAATTAATTGAGGGTCATTAGGTAAATTAACTAAGTAACGTTGTCCATCCCTTGCAGTTGCGATCGCCTGAGAACGATCAGCACTCAAATTAACGCGCTCAACTTGATTAGTTTGGACTTCCTCAATTAACTTACTATATTTCCAAGTCAACTGGTTATTTTGAGGACGATCGAGAAAGGCAGTGGCTAAGGCAACAACTACAACTGCTAAGATTGCATACAGTCCCACATTGCGCCACTTCTTATTATTCTTGCTCACTTAATTCAATAGCCTCCTATATATATTTATTTTGATTTTATCAATTACTCTTATTAAAGTGAGTTTTAATTAAGCTATAACTTTAATTATCTTAATTCTATGTTAACTTATGTTAAGATTTTTGCCATTGATTCTGAGAAAATTAAACATGGTCTCATAAACAACTATGACATAATTCAGGTATTTACCGTAAATGTAGGGTGGGCAATGCCCACCTTACCCCAATACAGATAAGTTGCTCCAGTTAATTAAAAGTTTTATCGCTTGAGTTCGTAGTAAAGGCTTTAGCCCTTGTCTAAAGGGCATTATGAACCCTAAAGGGTTAACTACAAACTTTACCAGGAAATTTTTTAGGTATCGAAGTTTAATTACCATTAAACATTAAAAAAAACAATTTAAAAACCCATTCTTTCAACAATTTCAATACATAAATCACTTAAAAAATTATCATCAACTTGAGAAGGTAAATCTATATCTTGGTCTTTAATAGATTTAATTTCATTGAAAACTTGGTCACATTCAGTCATAACTTCCTCATAACTAACATTTCCTAATTTTAC
>CAJHXH010000191.1_pt1 | contig 20312 bp, 22 predicted proteins | sample 9198571 | NCBI WGS metagenome assembly CAJHXH01 (sample SAMEA7708301, study PRJEB35096) | sediment metagenome | biome: marine neritic benthic zone biome [ENVO:01000025]; feature: sediment [ENVO:00002007]; material: shallow marine sediment [ENVO:03000034] sea grass bed [ENVO_01000059] ... | reverse complement strand
TTAAGATTTGTTGGTCAAAATTCATCTCCCATTAAGCTAACAAACTGCGTAAGAAGTACTTTAATGGGAGTCTTCTTTTGACATCAGAAGATAATTTTAGGTTTACACCCCCTTTATAAGCGTCCATACACAGGTTATGGAATCGCTTAGTGTGCAAACCTTATGGATCAAAATTATTGAAAATATCCTCCTGATTGTTTACATTCCAATTACCTCCTGCTATAGCATCTAATATTTCCTCAGATAATTCTTCTTCTGGTATCTTGAGAAATGGGTTTACAGGTAACACTATTTTGATGGCATCGAGAGTTTCTTCAATAACTTCAAAGGCTAAGTCGTCTGGCATTTTGTGACCAAACTCTTGAGCATAAACTGCTTTGGGATTAGTGAGTAACTCTTGCTTGAATTTCTCATCTTCCCAAGCTTTTAAGATTAAGCGATTGAAAACTTCTGACCTATTCTTTAAACCACGAATGAGTGCTTGTTTAATCTCAGGATTTTGCAGAGAATTAACTTGAGAATTCAGATTAACTCCCGACTTATTAAATGGTAAAACTTTATCCTTACTTTGCCCCGAATTTTCTGTATTCTTTACCGTATTTCGTCTTTCGGCTAATTTAACCAAATAATCAAAATACTCAGCACGAACAATTTCTTCCACCTGTTGCTTATGCTTATACTCATCCAGTTCTAAGTTGAGTTTAACCTCTGACTGAGACTCGTTATCAAGTTCTAAATTAATTTTTACCTCTAACTGACACTTGTTTCCCTTTAATTGCTCTACAGTTTGCACTATATCTTTAAAAGAATCCGCTACTGTTGTCAAAATCCCTGCTAGGTAACCAGATTTAGCTAACCCATCTCCTTGAACATTAAACTCCTCCATATCCTCAATAACGAGATTGCAATGACTATCAGCAACAAGGTGCATCCATGCTTCTAACTTTTTAATATAGTCAGTTAAAGAGCGAAGACGTTGATTTCCCAACTGGATCAGCAATTCGTTCAACTCAGCAGAATTATAGACTCGCTCTAAAAAGTCATGGCGATTCAGACGCAGTAAATTAGATGAACCCAGAGAAACAGCAGTTACAGAGTGGGGTTGACCATCTATTAAGGCTAATTCACCTAAAGTTTCTCCCGCATTTAAGCTGTCAAGAGAGATTTCTTTCCCATTGCGGTCGCATTTATAAACTTGAATTTGACCGCTTTCAATTAGATAAAAAGCCGTTTCCGAATCGCCCTGCCGAAAAAGAACATTACCATCTGTTAGTTGCATCCGTTCCATCTTCTGGGACAGTTCTGAATCAGATAACAAAAAGTCTCGAATTTGATTAATTAAGTCTGTCATTTTAACTGATTATTTGGTGCGCAATTGTTTTCAACACTTTCGTCAAAGGATGGTAGGGATAGTTGAGAGCAAAAACCCCTCGGCTACCCAATTCAATCATTTCTTTAGCTAAAGGCAATGTTCCTGCAACTGGCAACTGATAAGCTTCCTCCACCTGTTGGTGTAAATGCTCCATGTCCAGAGATTTAATTACTTTATTAATCAGTAACAACATTTTTGGCACTTTTAACTTACGAGCTAAATCTACTGTTACTGCCGTTCCCTGAAAATCCTGTTGATCGGGACGCATTACTAACACAAGTACATCAGAAATGGTAATCGAGAGGAGAATTTCCTCATTCAAACCAGGATGAGTATCGATAAAAAGGTAATCTAAATTCAACTGCTCGATTAAATCTTGAAAGCCTATCTCCAGTAATCTCACATCATATCCTTCTCGCAGTATCCTACCAATGTCAGCAGGTTTCATACTGGAGGGAATTAGGGATAGAAAGCTACCTGGAGCTGGCTTTTTAAATACCGAAGTCACATCATAGTGAGCCTCAAAAATTTTGCAGCGACTCCAGAGATAATCATTGAGAGTGTTACCTATATTCTGCTCATTAAAGTCAAACAGAACGTAAATTCCTGGGTTTTGTACGTCAGCATCGACAATACCAACTCGCTTACCCATACCAGCTGTTATTGCCGCTAAACTGGCAGTTATATTGGTTTTTCCCGTTCCTCCTCGATAGGAATGAATTGAAATAATTTTTGACATATTAATACTCCAGACATTAGGTCAAAAGAATTTAGAATTTAGAATTTAGAATTTAGAATTACCCAAGCAGTTACGTCTTAGGGCTTGAATCCTTATTTTTTGTCATTAATAAACTTTTTTAATTAGCTTTCAATTTCCAACAGAATTTAGATTAGCTAATTGTTTTTCTGGTTGCCAATTATTGTTACCCAGTAGTTGAAGGCGATTCAGCATCCATTTAAATCGAGAACCAGCCAAATTTAACTTATCTAAGCTGTCTAAATCCAGTTCATCTTCATAACTAAAACACTGTTCTAGACTTTGACCACTACTATAGAAACGTCTCCCATAGCCGAGCTGGTTAATCGTATCTCGAAATCTCTCAGCAGCCAGAGTCGCTACTACTTCCTCAAACCGAGCTGCCCAACCTAAATCTTGTTGTAGCTTAAGCTTAAGCGATCGCCCTGGGATTGCTAGGACTAGAGAATCCTCAACAGCACCCACGCTGGTAGAAGATAGCCGAGTATCGCCAAAAGGCATTTCGCCAATAAACTCCCCTGGCCGTAAAGTAGCAATTTCTTTGCCTAAACTTCGAGTTGTGATAGTTCCGAGAGCAGCAAAAGCCAGGTCTAGAGGATTTGCTGCTGTTTCCGAGATTGTCACCTTGACTAATCCATTTAATAGTAGATAAAGGGTTTCTGCTGGTCTTCCTTCTTGAAGTAAAATACTACCGGCTTTAAACTTCTGACAGCTTCCGTTGGTAATCATCCAATCAATGTCGCTGTCATGGAGTCGCCCAAAAGCAAATAAAACCTCTCCACTTTGAGTTGATGTTGAATTTAACCGAGTGGTACGAAGCTGTGGCGTTAATTTTAACAACCGCTCCGTAAGCAAAAGCGCAATTCCTCGATAAAATCTGGCGGCAAAACCAGTATCTTGCTTAAGTTTAGCTTTTAGTTGCTCTTGAGGAATCATTAGCAGCTCGGATGGCAGCTTAGTCCTAACATTAGTTGAAGCTGCTCTAGTTGTAATCAGCAATTCCTCTCCAGCAAGATCGCCACTTTTGAGTTCGATAATTTCACGTTCTAAAGTTGCTTGATCTTCTAGTACAGCAAAAGCTCGATTGAGGGCATTGTCACTATCTTGAGATACTGAAATGCTCAGGCTACCATCAATTAGTAAATAAAAAGCTGAAATCTGTTGACCAGCTTCAATTAACAGCCGATCGGCATCTACCTTTTGCCTTTTCCCCGTAGCCATCAGCCAGTCAAGATCGCTATTACTAAGTTCTTGTAAAAGAGTTTGACTCATTTTAATTCTTCTGTTTGAGAAGTCAGTTTTAATTTTATAATTTCAGTTTCTATTGAGTCCATAGTTTTCTGTATGGCATACAGTTTTAAATTTTCTGATTCTACTTCATTGCCTCATTTCCAATCGCCGCAAAAGCCTTAATAATAAATGTTCATCTAATTCTTTCAGGTTCGTAGTTATGACTCTAATTGTGTCCACATAGCCCAAATAGATTTCATACTTTTGTTGTTTATCGGCAGGAATTTTGTCAAAGGCAACCCCTTTACCCCAACGATGAATAGTATTGGGTTTGATTTTTAACATTCTGGCAATTAAGTTGATGCACTTCTCTCGATAACCATGTTCAGACTCCATTTCTAAAATCTCTTCTTCTGTTAAACGAGGTCTACCGTATTCATTTTTGGCTTCCAAACCAAACCAACGACGACAAAATTTCCTCGGATGCATGCCTTGCTGGTTACGAATAGTAGCTTTGAAAATCTTGGCAGTCAGATTACTCATTGTTTGCTTCATTTTGCTAGTCCCTTAGCACTCTTAAATAGTTCTCTTTTTACTCTTTTACCTACATATATACTTACTATCTTAAAAACAAGATTTGGTTTTGTCTGTCAGAAAAAGTAAGAAAAAGTAAGGTATTTTTCTCTCTTTTAATTTTGAGCTAGACTAAGAGAGAGTTTTTGAAAATGCAGTATATCTTCTATTAAATCTTTGGATCTGAGTGTCAACAATTATGCAGATGAAACCTGAGTTCGATGGATTTTTAATTGTTGAATCGTAGATCTAGTGGATTTTACGCTCTAATCCTTATAAATTAAAGCTTTTAAAACTTTTGCCATTTTTATCTCAATGTCGCCAGAATACCCCATCCTCCTGTAATATGAGAATCATTGGAAGCCTTGCGAAGCAATGCTTTGAGTGATATTTCAGTACATCCGCTCAGGTGAAGTTCAGTTATAATTCATAATTGCCCTCACCAGAATGTTTTTACTCAGGTGCAAGATCTGAGTTTTAGGTGTCTTATGTCAGATTAATGGTTAATTTTTCAGATATATCTTTAACTTACTAAGATTTAAGCAAACCCAATACACTACCGAGATAACCAAACTGCCCGTAAGCATAGAGTAAATTATCAAAACAAATAGCAGGTTGATTAATATTTTTCACGCTTTTATATAAACCCCTAATTAATCTTTCGCCTCCTTTGCCAATTTGAGTCATTTTAGTCGATTTTTTTTGCTCTTCTCGGTGATATTCACTTACTCCTTGCCACCAACTACGCCGTAAAAACCAATCGGGTTTTAATCTTTCAGGTTGCACATTATGGGCTACTTCGGCTTGGGGAAGATAAGCTACTTGCCTGCCCTTTTCTAAGGCTAATTCTGTCATTACCAATTCTTCATTGGAGATTAATCTTGTGCCGACTCTACCGAAATTAGCATCAAAACCACCGATTTCCTCCAAAAAATCACGACGTATAGAATAGTTTAAACCTCTTGGTGTCGAACCGGGATCCGTTATATAAACTATTTCATCACCCAAGTTATAAAATCCTAAAGCCCCAGATAATTCTTGAGAAATCCAGTTGGGCAATTTTTCCTTATCTTCTGGTAACTTTAATTCTACTCTACCACCTGCGATCGCCAATTGAGGATTATGTTGATAGGCTTCGACTAATATTCTTAACCATTGGGTGGAGGCTTCTGCATCATCATCTAAATAAGCTAAAATCGGGGCAGTAGTTGATTTAGCGCCAGCATTACGGGCGACGGATAAACCTAAAGTTGACTCATAAACATATTTAAAATTAGGATGAGAGGAATATCTTTTCGCAATTTCAGCAGTGCAGTCTGTAGAGGCATTATCGACAACAATTACTTCGTAACTATCTTTATCTAAATCTTGTTGTAGAAGACTATCAATAGCACCAGCTAAATATTTTTCTCGGTTATGAGTACAAATGATTCCGGCAATTAAAGGGGATGACATGGTTATGATTAAGTAATAAGTAATAAGTAACAAGTTAGCCTTCGTCACCCTGAATTAAAATTCGGGCTAAAAGCTACAGTTATCTGAAGATAACTATTCAGATTTGTTTCTTAACCCATTTTAATGGGTTTTTGCTTTGAGCCTGAAATTTATTTCAAGGCAAAACTGTAAAATGTAAATCTTCAAAACTTTTAAACATTTTTTTGATTAAGCTGTGATTGATTGTATAATAGGCTCAATTAACTTTAAAATCAGGCTAATTTTAACAATATACTAATTATGAGTTCTATCTGTTTTGTTATCCCTTATTTTGCTAAAAGAAACTTTTTTTGGCAAAAAAAACCTAAATTTCCTTCCTACTTTAGCTACTTTATTAAAAGTTTTTCGGGGAACTCTTCTAGCTCTATTCATTTAAAATTGATTACTAATATTCCTTTTCAAGAGTATCAAAAATATAAAGGAGATAATATTTCCATCATAACAATGAGTTGGTCTGATTTGGTGAAACTTATATCTACTCGGCTTCAGTTAAAACTTAATAAATTTCAATTTAGATCTTATAAATTATGTGATTTAAAGCCAGCATTTGGATTAATATTCTCAGAGTATTTACAAGGTTACGACTTTTGGGGATACTGCGATGTAGATATGATAATAGGAAATTTAGGCAACTTTTTGACAGAAGAAAATCTCAAGGAATATGAGATGATTAGTGCATCGAAAGGGAATCCCGGTTATATGACTATCTATAGAAATAATGATAAAGTTAATCACCTTTTTACAAAAAGTCCCGATTATTTAAAAGTTTTTCAAGCAACAAATTCCTATAGATTTGATGAGAAAGGAAGAGATAATATTATTGCTTTAAAGCAAATTGTAGAGCGAGAAAAAGTTAAAATAAATAATATTTCAGGTATTGTGCATAATGATAGCGGTGGTTTTAATCAAGAGCGTGAATGGAAATATCTGTGGCAAAATGGGACTTTAAATGACTACTTAACAGGAGAAGAAATTGGTTCTTTACATATTGTTAAATCAAAGAGACAAGCTAATTTTAGGATTGAGCCAATAAAAGATGGAGATGTATCTATTGAAATAACAGAAAATGGAATTAAATGTTATTAGTTATTAATTAATATTTAAGATTTATAAACTAAGAGAAATCGAAGCAAATATTCAAACATAAAATTATGCTCAATTATATATTTTGATTGCATTAATCAATTAATAATTGCTCATATTTCTTTCCGGCTTGCTGCCAAGTAAAATTAGATTCAATCATTTTACGAGCATTATAGGCTAATTCTAACCTTAAATTAGAGTTATCGAATAATTTACTAATTTTATCGACATATTCGGTGATTTTATTTGCCCTAAAACCACATAAAGGAGAGTCAACTGTTAAACCTTCTAAACCCCTATCACTTGCCACTACGGGAATTCCTGCCGCCATCGCCTCTAAAGTTTTATTCTTAATCCCAAAACCGCTACGCATTGGGATAACAGCAATACTGGCTTTGTGTAAGTATTCCGCCATGGAAGGCACTCTACCAGTCACAATAATATTAGGATTATTCCCTAAATCTTGTACGACTTGAGCAGGTTTAGAACCTACAATAAATAATTTCACATCGGGATATTTTGCCTGAATTAGAGGGAAAACTTCTAAACTGAAAAAACAAGCGGCATCAATGTTAACAGTATAGTCCATTCCTCCAGCAATGATTAAAATCTGTTCGTCAATGGTATAGTCACGATAGGGGAAGATTTCTAAATCGACACCATTAGGGATTACGCCAATTTCTTCTTTTCCTGAAATATCTTGAATTGTTATTTTATCTTCAGGAGTTGTTACTGCTATCTGACTAAATTTGCGACAATAATTTTTTTCATATTTTTTTAGTAATGGCAAATAAAGTCGATCTCGAAATTGATTTTCAGAAGTATTTGTTTCTAATTGACTTTGACAAGTACGATATACAGAACTATGGATATTAACTACTGTTTTTAAATTATTTTTCCACTCAGATTTAATATAACTTTCATTGACACTATGTTCACAAGTTATAACTTGAAATTTTTGTTGATTAACTGCTGAATTAATCCATTCTTGCATCTTAGTAGAATAACCTGAATTGACGCTAGGCGGTGTACCTTCAATGAGAAAATTACTGAATCTATTAACCTTGGCAATCAAACTATTGTTAGTATTAGTTTCCTGAGGAAAGATTACTAATTCTTCTACATAATTTCTTAAATCATTAATTTCTGCTTCCGTTACTTCATCATTTTTTTGAGTAAGTAAAGTCACAGAATGATGTTGGGCAATATACTTTAATAAATTAAATGTTCTTACTTGAGTACCTCCTCTTGTTGGTGGATAAGGGAAAGTATTAGAAATCATTAAAATTTTCATAAATTTATTATTCTGGAGTTAATTTAAAATAAAAAAGCTTTTAATTTAGAAGTTATTTGAGTGGTTCTTGAACCCCCTAAATCCCCCTTTTTAAGGGGGACTTTCATCTTTAAAAGAGAAACTTTAGTCTAAACTATGAGAAAATATGTTAAATAAGATCCTAAAAGTAGAGCCACTTAATTAAACATTTTATAGCGGTTATGTTCGTAGTAAGGGCTTGGTTTCCTTGTATCAATAGCTTAATGAACTATTGTTCGATTAACTACAAACTTTCCTTTTATTTACTTAAGTTGGGCTACTCAATTTGCAAAAATACCATAATTTGATAAAAGAAAATAGAGGATACAAGCCCACGACTTGAGGAGTGAAACAAAAAAAAATGATTCCTGATTTCGAGCAGAAGGGACTTAAGCGTGGGTAATTCGGATATTCCCTCATTCTAAAATTAATTCTAAATTCGCTCATTCGCTCATTCTAAATTCTTTAATTGCTATGGCTAAAGTTAGTGTTTGTATTCCTACCTATAATCGCTCCGATTATCTACAATATTCAGTTAATAGTGTTTTACAGCAAACCTTTACTGATTTTGAGTTAATTATCTGCGATGATGGCTCAACTGATGATACCCCTGAAGTGGTTAACAATTTTCAAGATGCCCGTATTCGTTATGTTAGACATCCTCAAAATATCGGACGGAGTAAGAATATGCGATCGGGTTTTGATGCGGCTAAAGGAGAATATTTTATTAAATTTGATGATGATGATGGCTTAACCCCCGATTTTTTGACCAAAACTGTCAATGTCTTAGATAATCAGCCTAATGTTGATTTTGTCTGCACTAGTCATTGGGTAATTGATGCCAATAGTCAACGGAATGAATCAGCAACTCAAGCTAATGCGGCAAAATGGGGAAAAGATAAATTAACGGAGGGAATTATTCCCGATTTAATTACCCAAACTTTTGAGTTACAAAGTTTACAAGTTGGCTCAACTTTATTTCGTTACGGTAGTTTAAAAGAAGTTGATTATATGCGTTCTCAAGCTGATGGATGTGAAGATTTTGATTTATTAGTTAGATTAGCAATTGCGGGTAAAGTAGGTTATTTTTTACCAGAATTATTAATGGAATATCGTTTTCATGGGTTACAAAATAGTTTAAAACAAAGTTTACATTTCTTACAAGCAAAAAAATATTGCTATGAAACTTATCAATTTTCTGAAGCTATTTTTGAGCAGAAAAGACAAAAAAAATTAGCGCACACTAAATTAGATTTAGGTTTAAGATTAATAGAAAAAGGAAATAATCTGGAAGGAAGACAATTAATTAAGGAAGCCCAACAAGTTTTAGGTTATTCTTCTCGTAGTTCGCTAGGCATAATTTTATCCTATTTACCCTTAAATTTACGTCAAAGTATTTTAAGTATTTTTAGGCAATTAAAACCAAAAGATTATGCCGAGCAAGTTAGGGCTTCGGCGGAATCTTAAATCAAGTCCAGAATATCCTGGTGATTGGGAGAAGTATGTAATAATGAACAATAAACAATGGACAATGAACAATGAAGAGGCATTATATTAAAACCCCGGTAGAGCGGGCTTCTAGCCTGCTCCCTAACGTCAAATATGACAAAAAAAAATAGAGGATATGAGCATCGCCTTTTTAAAGGTGAAACTCTCGAAAAATAATTTCTTATTCCAAGCCTAGCACCACACCGAAGTCTGGACAAGCGTGAGGGGCTTGGGTAATTCATAATTCAGATTGCTTCAGGTTGCCACGCCTTCGCCTCGCAATGACATTCCTCGTGATTGCCACGGCTTCGCCTCGTGATTGCCACGGCTTCGCCTCGTGATTGCCACGGCTTCGCCTCGTGATTGCCACGGCTTCGCCTCGTGATTGCCACGGCTTCGCCTCGCATGATTGCTTCGTGCCTCGCAACCTTCGGCTTTCAGCCTTCGGCCTTCGGATTCATAATTCATAATTCTTTTGACAGCCAAGATGGCTGTTCTACGGTGATTACGGGCAAGATGTTTGTTCTTCAATCCTCCTCTTTTTGGCACCTTATCAACTGGTAAGATGGCTCAAAGTCTTTATTTAACAGACTTTTATATTTATGTGGAAAATTGGATTTCCGATTGGAGAGAAAAATGGACGGACGTGGTAATTGCGACTTATCAAGTGTAACACTAACTGCTGGCATAGCAAAACTAACCCAGATCATACACTTAATAAAAAGTAATAATTTTATCCTAAAAATATGCTTTAATAGAGGTAGGTAAAAAAGAAGAAAGTTCCTGAATCGGGACTTTGAACCTTACTACGATAGATTATAAAAATTTTGCTCAGTTGGCAAGTAAGGACTAGAGCTTAGAGGGGGGAACTTAGCATATTTTTTCGGTATTTTAATTGAATGAAACAGTAAATTAAAATCGGCTTGTTTACTTTCACCAAAAATAGACCTTTGCTACTAAAAAACTTAAAAAACTTAAAGATTCAGTAAAATTAGATTATCTTCATTAATTGTGTTCACCACTCACTAAATCTAATTGCTAATAGTGTTAATTTAGTGGAAAGTCTAACAGTGACCTATTTAGAGAAAACAAGCACAAAAGTAAACCTAAAATTAGGAGTAAAACCAAGATGACAACAACAACCAAAGATTGGAGCGATTTAACGACTGATTATGTCAATATGTGGACAGAAACAAGCACAAAAGTTTGGCAAAATTGGTTTGATTTGATGAGCAAAATGCCTCCTGCTACTGCTATGGGCAAAACTTCTCCTGAATGGGAAAAATTAAACCAAACATGGCTTGATAATCAGGAATTACTAACTCGATTTGTTAAATTATCTGTACAGGCATGGCAGGATGTTTTTCCGAAAATGGAGCTAGATAGTAATTGGCAAGATACCCTGAAAAAATATACTGAGCAAATGCGGAAGGAATTGACAAATTTTGCTAATTATTATCCAGAAAGTAACAAAAATTTACAAGAATTCTGGCAACTTTATCTTCAACAAACGGAAAAAATAACCTCTTTATGGCTCGAGCCTTTAGGCTTCTCAAAAACAACTCTTAGTGAAGCGATGAAAGGTAAAAGTTCTGGCTTAGTTGAACTTAATAATTTCTATTGGAATTTGCTTTATGATAAAGGTTTTGGTGGTTTTGTAAAAAGTCCTTTGTTAGGACCAACCAGAGAATTTAATGGTAAAATTTTGGCAGGTTTTGACGCCTGGAAAGAATTATATCAAGCTAGTACCAATTATCAATTAGTCTTGGCAGAAATTCAGGTTAAATCTTTTGAAGAATTAATCAAAGAATTAGCATCTCGCACTGAAAAAGAAGAAACTGTCCAAGATTGGAAAGAATTTCAAGCCCTTTGGAGTCAAACAGTAGATAAAGTTTTTGAAGAGGCTTTTCAACAAGAAGATAACTTAAAGGTACGAGGAAGTTTCATTAATTCTCTCAATCAATACCGGATTAAACAACAGGAAATAAACGAGTTTTATTTTGAGCTTCTTAACATTCCTACTCGGAAAGAAGTGGACGAAATGCACAAAACTATTTATGAACTCCGCAAAGAAGTTAAAGCTCTCAAAAAACAACAAGAGAATAAGGAATAGTAGATAATTTTTGCTTTTAGTTAGATAATTAATGTTGAATAATATAAGATTATGTTTTCAGCATTAATTACTACCTTTAACTATTGCTTTTTATCTATTACTACTTAGAGAGCCTTTTTATCCAATTTAGTTTAGGAATAATACAAATTATGTTGCCATTTTTGACTCAAATGAGTATGGAAGAAACCAGTCAAGAATATTTAGGCTTTGCCAAAAAATTTGTCCAAGGAATGGATAATTTAAAGAAGTTTACTGAAGATGATATTCAAGTAGGATTTAGCGAGAAAGAAGCGGTTTATCAAGAAGATAAAATAACTCTTTATCGCTATAAATCAAAAGTGGAAAATCCCTTCCATATTCCTGTTTTAATTGTTTATGCTTTGGTAAATCGCCCTTTTATGGTTGACTTACAAGAGGGACGATCTTTAGTTGCTAATTTACTTAATTTAGGCTTAGATGTTTACCTAATTGATTGGGGTTATCCTACCCGTGCAGATCGCTGGTTAACTCTCGATGATTACATAAATGGCTATATCGATAATTGTGTTGATTTTATCAGAAAAAGCCATCAATTAGACCAAATTAATCTTTTAGGAGTTTGTCAAGGAGGGACATTTAGTTGTTGTTATAGTTCCCTTTATCCTGAGAAAATTAAAAACCTAATTACGATGGTTGCCCCTATTGATTTTAACATAAAAGAATCATTGCTTAATATGCGTGGTGGTTGTACATTGGGATCAGAAGCAATTGATATAGATTTGATGGTAGAAGCATTAGGAAATATTCCGGGTGACTTCTTAAACATGGAATTTGTCATGCTTAAACCTCTACAATTAAGTTATCAGAAATACCTAGATGTTCCCGATATTATGGCAGAAGAAAATAAACTATTAAACTTCGTGCGGATGGAAAAATGGATTTTTGATAGTCCAGATCAAGCCGGAGAAACCTATCGCCAATTTTTAAAAGATTTCTACCAACAAAACAAGTTAATAAAAGGAGAAATAATGCTTGGTGATAAGCGGGTAAATTTAGCTAATTTAACTATGCCAATTTTGAATCTTTATGCCGAAAAAGATCATCTTGTACCGCCAGAATCTTCTATAGCTTTAGAAAAATATATGGGCAGTGAAGATTATACCGCTCAAGGTTTTCCTGTGGGGCATATCGGAATGTATGTTAGTGGTAGGATACAAACACAATTACCACCAACAATTGTTGATTGGGTGAAAGCCAGAGGCTGAAAGCAACAAAACAAAAAAGTTACCAGTAAATCTACAAACAAAACATTCAAGTCGGGAGAAAAATTAATGATTTCATTAGGATTAGAAGATAAAGTGATTGTCGTTACAGGGGGCAATCGTGGCTTAGGGGCGGCAACGGTAAAATTATTACAGGAATTAGGGGCGAAAGTTGCCTATACAGATGTCAATGTTGATGATCCTATTCCTGACGCTTTAGCCATCAAAGCCGATGTCACCGATTTAAGTTCGATGGAAGAGGCGGCTAAAAAAATTGAAAGTGAATTAGGTGCTGTTTATGGTATTGTTGCTAATGCAGGGATTACCCGTGATAACTTTTTCCATAAATTGACGGATGAGGATTGGGATAAAGTCATCGCAGTGAATCTCAAAGGAGTACGCAATACGATTTTACCCTTTTTTGCAGGTATGCGTGAACGCAATGATCCCAAAACCGAAGGAGAAAAGCAAGGGGCTTCTATTGTTGCTATTAGCTCAATTTCAGGCGATCGGGGTAATTTAGGACAAACGAACTATTCAGCTACCAAAGCAGGATTAATCGGCATGATGAAATCTTTAGCGATGGAAGGGGCAAGGTATAAAATTCGGGCAAATGCGATCGCCCCCGGATTTATTAATACGGAAATGACATTAGCCATCCCTGAAAAAGTTCGAGATAAAATCACCGCACAAATACCTTTCGGGCGTTTTGGCGAACCCACGGAAATTGCTTGGGCAGTAGCTTTTTTATTATCTCCTGTTGCTAGTAGTTATATTACAGGAGAAGTCCTTCGAGTTAATGGTGCTCATCATACCTAAAGTAAGGTTGGTTTATCAATGGACAATTGATAATTGATAATTGATAATTGATAATTGATAATTAATGATTTATAAGAAATATTAAAATAAAATATCAAAAAAAAGATGAAAAATAATTAATCTAACTGAGGCTATAATAAAAAGTAAGGGAATAGCCATTTCAGCTTAAAAAGGAAAGATGTCTGACCATTAAGTAACCTTAAATAGGAGTAAATCGGAATAAAAAGTGATAAAAGAGACAATAATCCCTATTTACCACTATAATCCGATTATGAATTGCTCGTCCGAAGCCCCTCTTACGAGTGTAGTTTGCGCACGACTTTGCTTAATAGGCTTGGCAGTGAAGTCGGTTTTTCTTCTGGGCAAATCAGTTAATGTTCCTCTTCTGACCGCTTAGAACTAGCGAATTCTATTAAGGTCATGACCTATTAAGCGTAGTAGGGGTTTATGGCATAAACCCTTATGGCATAAACCCTAGGAAAATCTACTTAGTCTGGCGTAGCCAAGTTAATCAAATTACTCCTGTACGGACATAATAATATTATGTCCCTACGAATTACTCCGTTTTGCCGACTACTCTAATGATTAATCACTGCTTGCACCACAATAGCAATTGTAGCAGTTAAAATTAAACTAAAAGCAAGGTTAACTACTTGTTGGGATGCTTTTTGATAAATTTCTACTTTATCGTTAGTTTTAGCTATTTCTTGAACTAATTTTTCTAAAGTCGTTTCAATTTTGTCGAGGCGATCGGAATCTGTCATATTTTTTCTTATTTCACAATAATTCTTTAATTATTAATCTTATTTAATTATATATCATAATTTTAAGGAAGTAAAAGGAATTAATGAAATTCAAAATTTGAAAAAATTAAAAAGTTATACTACTTTTTCTATTTTTATAGAAGTAGCCAAGTTGGGTTTTCTTTGAAAATCACACTTTACTAGGCGATAGCCTTGATAATTTAAATTGTTAAGCAATATTAAAATGATTCCCTAGAAGCCTGTTTTACAAATTAATTTGCCACATCAAAAATTTGTTGTGCGGTTAAATTCAAATCAGGAAAAATAGAAGAAATAAGAATATCGTCTCCCCTAAATTGTTGCACTTGATATTCTTCATCAACTAATTGATAAATAGAAATAGTCGGTTGTTTAGGATTACCAATATAACGTCTTCCTCCTAACCCTAAATAATCTACAATCCAATATTCAGCTATTCCTAAACTTTCATAATCAATCAATTTATGACCATAATCATAACCCCAATTAGTGCTTACTACTTCTACCACTAAAGGTAGAGTTTTACCTTGAGTAATAGTAGAGTGTTTTTTCCAAAAAGTTTCATCATTTAATCTTGATTTATCAAGTACAGTTACATCGGGATTGTAAGCAGATTTATCAGTATCTAAAGGCTGAATTAGTGCCTGTTTAGGTATCATATAAGCAAGTTGTAATCGTCTTATTTCGGCAAAAAACTCACCAGTAAGAAAACTTATAACTTGTTCATGATTTCCTGTAGGTTGCATTTCAAAAATAGCTCCATCATGTAATTCATAACGCCCATAACCATCGGGATACCAATCCCAAAATTCTTCTAAAGTAATTTGTTTAGAAAGTGTTGCAATCATCGGTTTATTTTTTTTATACAACATTAATTAATTATATTATAGCAAGGATTTTAGTGAAATATAAATTATTAAGTTTTTTGTCTTTTTATTGACTTGAATAATAAAAATATTTAAAAATTAAAGTAAGGAAAAATCTCCTAATTAAATTAACTGATTAAATATTATGACAGACGCTTATATTGTTTCCGCAACTAGAACACCCCTAGGACGTTTTGGTGGTTCATTGACTGACTTTTCGCCTTCTGACTTAGGTGCGATCGCCATGAAATCAGCATTAGAAAAAGTAGGTATTGCTGGGGAAAACCTTGATTTATATATCATGGGGAATGTGTTACGGGGAGGACATGGGCAACTATTACCCCGTCAAGCCGCTGTTAAAGCGGGGATACCCCAAACCGTTGATGGTTATGCCGTTGACATGGTTTGCTCTTCGGGAATGATGGCCATTATTAACGCTGTTAATACCATTAAAGCAGGAGACGCTGATTTAGTCTTAGCAGGGGGGATGGAATGTATGTCTAGTACAGGTTTCTATCTTTCCAGTCGAGCCAGATGGGGTTATAAATTCCTGTTAGGAAATCCTGAGCAACTTACAGACTTACTACTCCATGATGGTTTAACCGACTCCCTGACAGGTTTAGGAATGGGTGAGCAAACCGAAAAACTAGCTGGTGAACATGGTTTTAGCCGTCAAGCCCTCGATGAAGTTGCCGCTTATTCCCAACAAAGAGCATTTAATGCTACCGAAAAAGGATTATTTAAAGAAGAAATTACTCCCATTGAAGTCAAAGTCAAAAAAGAAACCAAATTATTAGACAGTGATGAGGGTATTCGTGCTAATACAACGGTAAAAAGTTTGAGTAAATTACGCTCTGCATTTACTAAGGATGGAGTTTTAACTGCTGGTAATTGTAGTCAGATTTCTGACGGGGCGGCAGTGGTGTTAGTTGCTTCGGCTACTGCGGTGGAAAAATTTGGTTTAACCCCCTTGGCGAAAATTATTGGCGGTGCATGGAGTGGTGGAGAAAGTTGGCGTTTTCCTGAAGTGCCGATTCATGCCTCTAAAAAATTGTTAGCTAAACTTAATCTCACCGTTGATGACATTGACTTGTTTGAAAACAACGAGGCTTTTGCCGTAAGCAATTTATTATTCAATAAAATGTTAGGTGTACCCCATGAAAAACTTAATGTTTTAGGAGGTGCGATCGCTCTTGGGCATCCCATTGGTGCATCGGGTGCAAGAATTATTGTCACTTTACTAAATGGGTTGAAACAGGAAGATAAAACCCTAGGATTAGCAGCATTATGTCATGGTACAGGAGGAGGTACTGCCTTAGCCCTTGAAAGAATAAACTAAGGTTAACAGTTAACAGTTGACAGTTGACAGTTGACAGTTGAGGTGTTAATTTGTTGTGAGATTATCGTGGTGATTACAACAATTAAAACTTAATATAGTTTGGGTTCGTAGTGAGGGCTTTAGCCCTTTAAAACAAAGCGTTGCGAACCCGTGCATGGTTTACGACAAACTTTCTTTGATTTAGGCGATCGCCATTTTTATTTACCAAACTTTCGGTTGAAACTTATCATCATTAAGAATAGTTACATTCTCCCCAGATTGGGCTAAGACAAACAAACCTTGACGATAAGCGTATTTATCTACACCTTCTTCTATTCCCATTCCTGCCACTGCACCGTATAATTGTTTTTGATTATATTCTGGGAAAAATTGGCGAAATTCCTTTAAATCTTCAATCAATTCTTTGACATCTTCTACACTTAAACTACTTTTAACTTCCACTGCCAAAACATGATTTTCATTTGTAATCAATACATCAATTTGTAGGATTTTACCATTTAATTTTTTTCTCACTATTTGACTAATTTGATAAACAGTAAAACCTCTATTTAAAAATAAATTCTCACAAGCAGGGGCAACCATCGTATCGACAAAAAAACTCCACTTCCCGCCAAAAATATCGGCTATTTTGTTAAGGTTATCATCTATTTCTTGAGATTGTTCTGTTAGTAGTATTTTAGTTCCATTTTCATCTTTTGGTAATTTCCCTAATTGCCAGAAATCATTGGCGGTAGTTGTCATAGTTTTTTTCCTCATTAATTTTTTACTAATCCGATTATATCTTGTTGGTGTTATGGAGGGCGATCGCCCTTCCTCCCTCCACAAAACCGATCGCTTCTTCGGATAAAGGTCTTCCCCCTACCAAGTTTTTGGTTGAAAATCAGTTGTATTAAGAATAATCATATTTTCACCACTTTGTGTCAAGACAAATAACCCTTGGTTATAAGCATAATTCGCTACCTCATCTGTAACTACCATCGCCGCTACTGCCCCTAATGCCCTCATATTTTTATATCTTGGGATTAATTGTTTAAATTTTTCTAACCTTTGTAAATGTTCATCTACATCTCTTTGTGTTAATTTACTCTTAACTTCCACTAACACCACTTCGGTATCATTTACTACTAATAAATCAATTTCTAAACCACCATCTTCTCTCTTAACTGCCACATCTGACTGTAACTCATGGACATTGATACCTCGCTGTTGAAATAAACGTACAGCAGAAGGGCGTACTTGCCATTCCACAAATTCTCCTAAACGATTACCCAGTTTACCTATTTGTTGATTAACTTGTTTTATTTGGCGATCGGTTTCTTGAAAGCGGCGATCGGTTTCCTTAAGGCGTTGCTCTGCTTCTAAGGATTGTTCTTTAATAATACGTTCGGTTTCTTGAAAGCGGCGATCGGTTTTTAAGGATTCCTCTTTGAGAATACGATCGGTTTCTTTTTGGGCTTCGACTAATTCGGCTAATAATCGCCAGACATCATCGGCGGTGGTTGTCATCATTTTTATGGTAAATTTTGCACTCTTTCTAAATTATACTTTATCTGTTTTCAATCTGCGATCGCCTTTCTAAATCAACAAAAAAAACGATCGCTCGTTAATATCATTAGAATAGATGACAAAAAATTTTTCATTGCTAAGAAATCGACAAAAATTCTCTTAGGATGAGAACCAATTACGAATTGACTGCCATAAACCTCTTAAAGCGTCCTTAATTTTAAGATAAATCGAGTAGAAAGTTTTTGCTAACCACTCAGTAAATGCTTCAAGGGATGCAATTATAATAGCTACAAGAGCATCATCTAAATTATCTAAATAGTCGATTACAGCTTGTTTTTCTCGATCAGTTAGTGCCATGTTTTTTCTCCAGTTTTAAATTTATGAAAACCAGTTGCAGATTGACTGCCATAAAGATCCTAAAAAATCCCGTATCTTAATAAAAATATCGTACAATACATCTGCAAGCCAATCACCAAATGATTGTTGGCTACTTAAGGCTTGTTTCTTTTCCTCTTCATCTGCTTTATCAAGCATGTCTAGGACTTTTTGTTTTTCTTCTGGTGTTAATGCCATAGAATCCTCCTCATTTCCCAAAATTAACGTTGAGGCGTTGGTGAATCTTTAAGCCATTCAGAAACTTTAAGAATCATGTCCTCATCATCAGCTAAATCCCTACCATCAGCTTGTACAATTAAAAACACTAAATCACATGAAGGTATAATGTCTTGATATATCTTTTCATACTCTTGATCTTCGGCAATACTTCGACCATACCCAGGAAGATCAACAACATTAAGAGTTCCTCCCGTTGATAGCTCAAATTCTTTCATCTGAGCTGAAGTTGTACCGACAATTGTATGGCTGGTTTTCCACTTAGCATTAAATAAACTGTTAATTGTCGTAGTTTTCCCTACTCCAGCTTTTCCAAAAATAGCTACTTTAGGGGGAAGAGAACTTTCTTGGCGGAATTTACTCAGTAAGAGTTTAAGTTCGTCTTCTGATAGAATTTTTTTTATGTCTTCAAACATTTGCTCTTTATCAGAAATTTGTTTACCGAGTTTTTTCTCTCTTTTTCGACGCCGTTCATCGGCATAAGCCTTAACATCATCATCAGCTAATTCAAAAGGATCTGCTGGTTGAACATTATCTAACTTAAATCCTGCATAAGCATTTCTGATAATTTTTGTGAGTAATGGGAGTAAACGGTATCTTTTTAACGCAGAATAATACTCAAAGTTATCAGTCGAAATATTAGCATATTTTGCTAAGCGTTGAGTTAAATCTTGGGCTTTTCTCTGGATTTCTTTAGCTGCCCTGTCATCTGGCATATTTAATCGCTCATCCCAACTATTTGGGATAATTTTGTCAACCTGATTAAGCCCTACAACCAATCTAATTGGTGTTTTATTTCTTCTTAATCCAAACATAGTTTTTAAAGTTTTTAACTCCTAGTAATTATTTTGGTTTTTAAATTATCCAACCCCCAACCATAAAAACAGGTATAAGGAACAATTTGACTTTTTTCAAAACTTAAATGTCCACCAATAACATCACTGAAAATAGAGTGAATATCATCGATTTTCTCAGGAATCCTTTTAAGTTGATCTTCAGATGGTTTTTTTTCTTCAAAGTCAAAAGGCTCTTCATTTTCTTCAACACCAAGATAATCAATTTTATTTAAAGCGAGCGTTAGAAATAAAGAGGGATGAAATAACGAAGATAGTTTAAGGAAAAATAATTGATCTCTTTTATAAGCTCTAGTATCAGCTTGTGTCACCCATACCAAAGAATCAGCTTTAGGCATCCATTCCTCATAAAAACAAAGATAAGTTTCATCGGCTGATAAACTTTCTCCAATGCCCGGCATATCAACAATTCTTATCTGTTTATAAGGAATATTAGAATAATTTAATTCTACAGAATCTAAAATTGCCGTCTGCGGTTCTTTTGTACAGGCGATCGCATTATCAGTAGCCCAATCTAGTCCAAATAACCGATTAATAGTACTACTCTTGCCAACACCAGTCTTCCCAAAAAAAAGTATTGTCAAGATGTCATTCATAAATTGGTATTCATATTAAGGTTTTTGCTTTATTAACCATAAAAGCCTCTAAATTGATTTATTTTGTTTTATAACTATCCACTATCATACAGAATAGTTTTTAGAATGACTACAAGAAAATACTAGATTTAACTCTGACTTTTGTAACGAATTATTAAGCAAATAACAGTAAAAACTTGATATTATTTGACGACAATTGGGCTATAATGAACAAAAGGTTTAATTTGTTAGGATTGTATGGACGTTCAAGAAACTTTACATTTTGTCGATGAGTT
>CAJHXH010000303.1_pt1 | contig 20867 bp, 21 predicted proteins | sample 9198571 | NCBI WGS metagenome assembly CAJHXH01 (sample SAMEA7708301, study PRJEB35096) | sediment metagenome | biome: marine neritic benthic zone biome [ENVO:01000025]; feature: sediment [ENVO:00002007]; material: shallow marine sediment [ENVO:03000034] sea grass bed [ENVO_01000059] ... | reverse complement strand
CTCATCACAGCTTAAACGATAAGGATCTGTTGCATATTCTTTTCCACATAAAATACAACGAAGGGCATATTTGAGTTGGGATTTCATGAAAATATTTAGAATCAACGATATGATTCTACCAATTTTTTGTTAAGTCATTTTTGAGGCTACCCAATACTGCTCAGTGATCGTGTTGAAAACCCCTCTGTGAGGGTAATTTAGAATTTAGAATTTAGAATTTAGAATGTAGAAATAAAATTTCATTGAAATTCTTATCCTTTGCCCTATCCCCTTGGGGGGATTATAGGGGGGTTGCCCTTTGCCCTTTCCTCACCGACAGTTATAATTTCTTAACCGAGCAGTATTGGGAACACTTTATCCTGTAAATATTTCAGCCTCTGATAAATTTAGCGAGTTTTAACCCGTTTAAACGGGTTTTCTGCTTTAAGCCGGAAATTGATTTCAAGGCAAAACCCTCGCAATATTGAATTAACTATTCATTAACTTGCAAATCCCTAACTAAATTAGCTAAGTGTTCCACATTGGCATGGTAAATTTCTCCGCAAAATTCACAAGTTGCTTCCGCACCACCATCTTTAAGAATCATATCTTCCAATTCATCAGTGCCTAACATTTTTAATGCTCCTAAAACTCGATCGAAAGAGCAACGACAGTCAAAGCGAACCATTTGTATTTCAGGGAAAATATGTAAACCAAAATCACCTAATAATTGCTCAAAAATATCAGGTAAAGTTTTTCCTTGACGTAATAAAGGGGTAAAACCAGTTAATTGATTAACTCGCTCTTCTAAAGTTTTAACTAAGGTTTCATCCTCTGCCGCTTTCGGTAAAACTTGTAATAGGATTCCCCCTGAAGCAGTAACCCCTTCTTTGCCCACAAATACACCAACCAACAAAGCTGAAGCCGTTTGCTCAGAAGTTGCTAAATAATGAGCAATATCGTCTCCTACTTCTCCTGAAATTAATTCCACAGTACTTGAATAAGGATAACCATAACCCACATCTCGCACTACATATAAAAAACCTTGGTTGCCGACTGCACCACCCACGTCTAATTTACCTTGAGCATTCGGGGGTAATTCGATGGATGGATTACCGACATAACCTCGCACGTTGCCATCTAACCCAGCATCTACTAATAAACCACCAATTGGACCATTTCCTTTCATCCTAATATTAACCCGTGAGCCTTCCCTTTTCATATTAGATGCTAATAACAAACCTGCCGACATTGCTCTACCTAAAGCAGCCGTAGCCACATAGGATAAATTATGTCTAACTCTTGCTTCTTGAGTTGCCTTAGTTGTAATTACACCTACTGCTCTAATACTATCATTAGCGGCGGTTGCGCGAATTAATTGATCTGCCATAATTTCCTTTACTTTTCTTAACAATTTCCTATTTTACTTTATCGGTAAAGGTTCATAATTGATAATTCAGGTAAAAGTAATGCGATCGCTCTGATAAGGGCATAATAGTATTATCCCCCTACAATAAGATCATAAGATTTTTGTAGGGGTTGAATAGTGTTTAACCCAATTCCAACAATAAAACCTATTGTTAATTGTTAATTGTTAATTGTTTACAATAGGTTCAGATTTTGTAGTTCACCCATTTGAAAGTGCCATATCCTTACCTTAAATATGAGTTCTGTTCTTTCGCTTCAGCAAACGCCACAATTCTCCGAACCAAAGTACAATAGATGTTATTAAGCTAATGCTGATCCAATCTTTTAGAGACAAGGGTACTGTACGGAAAATGCTACCACCAAACTGAATGATCAGTATTTGTCCGATCAAGATAGTAGTAGCGATTCCTATAAATGCTTTATTTTTGCACAAGCCAGAAAAAGCAGATTGATTCAAACCCAAACAACGAGCGTTAAATAAATTCCAAAACTGTAACATTACAAAAACCGTAAAGAACAAAGAGAGTTCGTAAACACTGATTTTTCCATCTCTACCTATATGTAATAAAAAAACAATCATAATCAGCAAAAAGCTTAACCCATAAGTCATGATATTCTGCAACATGGGTTGAGAAATGATAAAAGCTTCGGGATTGCGAGGAGCTCTTTCCATAACTTGTTGATTGGGAGGTTCCGTAGCTAAAGCTAAAGCGGCAAAAGTATCCATAATAAGGTTGACCCAAAGCATTTGGGTTACGGTTAGAGGGAAAGCCACGCCGATTAAAGGACCAAAGAAAACAATTCCTAACGCAGCAACATTAATTGTCAATTGAAACAAAATAAATTTTTGAATATTTTCATAGAGAGAGCGACCCCAAACCACGGCGTTGACGATACTCCCAAAAGAGTCATTAAGTAAGATAATGTCACTAGCTTCTTTGGCAATCGCAGTACCACTTCCCATTGCTAATCCTACTTGAGCTTGCTTAAGTGCTGCGGCATCATTCGTTCCGTCTCCAGTAACGCTTACTACTTCTCCGTTTGACTGTAACAGCTTGACTAGTCTCAGTTTATCTAAAGGACGAGCGCGAGACAGTACCTTCAACTCTTTTGCTGCAATTAATGCTTCTTCATCGCTGAGTTGAGAAAATTGTTGTCCGGTTAAATAAGCGTATTGACCTTTATTTGCCTCGTCTTCTAATCCTAGACCGATTTGACGGGCAATCTCTTTGGCTGTTTCGGGATTATCTCCGGTGACTACTTTAACCTGCATTCCTGCTTCCACGCAGGTTGCGATCGCCTTGGGCACTTCGGGACGTAGAGAGTCTTCGATGCCAGCAAAACCCAACCAAGTAAGTTCGTTAGCAAGTCGATCGAGATCGCTTTCTCGCAGATGTTGGGGCACATCATGGTAAGCAAAACCCAAAGTTCGCATTCCCCTTTGCTGATCTTGTTTGAGATGAAGAGCGATCGCCTCTTTCTCACTATCCGTAAGGAATTTGAGTCCTTCTTCGCTGAGAATGTGAGTACAATGCTCTAAAATTACTTCTGGCGCACCTTTGACGTAGAAAACTTCATTGTTACTTATTGGAGAAGTTCCTAACGTACCCATGTATTTTTTCTGAGTACAAAAAGGCATCCGCAGTTTGATGGCAAAGTCAGTGCGATAGGGGATGTAATCAATTTCTCGCTCTTCGAGCCACAACAATAAAGCACCTTCGGTAGCGTTACCGATGGGACGAGGAAGCTGTGAGGGTTTTTTCTCTAAATCGGCAGTACTATTGACTGCGATCGCTTCTGCAATTAATTTTTGAGCATCTTGGCGAGCTGGCAGTAGCTGGGAATTAAGGCTGGGAAAGTTAACCTCCCGTACTCGCATTTGATTTTGAGTGAGAGTACCAGTTTTATCGGAACAAATGACCGTAGCCGCACCAATTGTTTCGCAAGCGTGCATCTGACGCACCAGGTTGTGATCGACAGCCATCTTTCTCATGCTGTAGGCAAGAGAGAGGGTAACGCTCATCGCCAAGCCTTCGGGCACAGCCACGACGATAATTGTCACTGCAACCATAAAGTAATGAAGTAGGGCGGTAGCTAGGTTGCTGGGCAACCAAGGCTCTGTGGAGTTAGGAGTAAATCCTAACAAATAGCCCAGACCAACTCCAACCGCCAAGATTATCAATCCTGCCCCCGCAGATTTGAGCCAGCTTGCTAAACCTTCATCTTCCAACCATTGGGGTACTTCAATATCTTTTCCAGCCAACTCAAAACCATCGTAAATTATAGGTAGCCAAACGGGAATTAAAGTGGTTAATGCCCCAGCCATTGACAGTCCCAAAAAGTACCACTGTCGAGCGGTGAGGCTATATTCTCCTACTAAAAAGCCCCGTACCAACAAAGCAACAAAAGTCAATGCAGCAAAAGCTAAACCGATTACCCCGATGAATTTGCTGAGTTTTTCGAGTTGAAGATTGAGAGGCGTTTGTTCCCCCGATTCGATCACAGCTACTGCTATTGCCAGTTTGCCAATTTCTGTGCGATCGCCAACGGCACTCACCTCAACAAAAGCGTGTCCTTGGTCGACTAAAGTCCCGCGGTATATTTTGTAAGTGGGGTAAGTCTCTTCTTCTGTCAGTAGGGCTTTAACCTCGGTCTGAGCTGACTTTTTGACTGGTTCGGATTCCCCAGTAATTTTTGATTGGTCGAGATAAAAGGAGACTTCTTCTAAAACGATTCCGTCAGCGGGAACTTCTTCTCCCTGTTCGATGTAAATAATGTCTCCGACTACTACATCTTGACGAGGAACAGTAGTAAAGTTACCATCGCGAATGACTTTGACAGGAACTGTCTCATAAACTTGGTTGAGAATATCAAACTCTTGGTTAGCTTTGTATTCATTCACAAAAGCTAGAGTTGTCGCTAGCAAAATAGCAACAATTATCCCAATTCCTTCAATGTATTCGCCTTGAACGATTCCGACTCCGATTGCGATTGCCGCAGCAACAGTAAGAATCCGAATAACTGGGTCTTCAAATTTTTCTAAAAAAAGTTTCCACCAAGGTTCACGCTCAGATGGCTTAAGTATGTTAGCACCATATTTTTTACGGTTAATTTCAACTTGCTGAGACGTAAGTCCTAAGTATGGAAGTTGATTCTTTTTAACCTTAATATTTTCGTTAATAAGCATTTTCAATTCATTGATTATTGTGTAAAACAGCAGCTAATTCAAGATGATCGGACTGTTATTTAAACATTCATCTCGCTCGAATTTTATGTTTGTTGATGGCGTGGTTCATTAAAACAATCTGTTCTGCATGAAAAGAAGGAGGCATCAGACTGTGTACTCTGTGATCTAACCCATCGTGCATCACATCTGTAGTTAGAGCGGAATGATCTAGCCCCAAAGTATGACCGATTTCATGGGCGATGGTATTGGCAATTAAATTAGATAACTGATTAATAGTTAAATCTGCCAAATAGGAAGCATTACAGATTTGGTCGATCCGCACCGCCGCAACATTTGTTACCTTCCCTGGACTAAAGCTGGCAATTCCCAAGTAGTCAACAGATGAATTATCTACTAAAACATAGACCCGGGTAAAATCTTCTTGCCATTCCCTAGAATCTGGGGGGTCTGTGGTTAAGAAAACATTAATACTTCTAAAAGCACTAAATACCTTAGAAAAAGCATCAGCGAGAATTCCTTCCCATATATCTTGCTCTTTGCCACAAACTTCCAGATTGCCAACCTGCAGCCAAATACAATGACGCTCTTGTTGGGAATTTTGGAGTATCCAGCCACAATGTGGACAGATACGCCAAGTAGTTTGAATTAGACAACGACAAACCTTACATTTGGATTTGATCGGGCGTGTCAGATCGATTCTTTCCCAAATAGGTTGATTTTGTTGTAGTGAAGGTTTGAATTTTCGGCGATCGGGTCGAGTTAAATCTAAGCGATCATATAAAGACATTTTTACTTAGAGCCAGCTACCCATTCAAAGCCGAATTTGTAATAATTATCGGCGAATTTATGACCCCGAAAATATCTTTCTTCCTTGATAATCTTGACCTCTGAGCCAAGATTGCTAATCATCGCAGCAGCACAGAAAGGGCGATTGCGATCGGGATTATTAAGCTTAATGTAAATTTGTTCTCCATTGCTAATTTGAAAGGTCATTCGACCATCTACAGATTGAAAGTCTTGTGCACCTTGATAAATTAGAGCAAAGAACATAACTCGTTTAATAGTTTCTGGGCGATAAATTGTCATATTTTCGCCGTCTTGTGCCGCACCAGTGCGATCGTCTTTATCCAGAAAGATATAGGGAGCAGTATTTTTTGCACCAAAATTGCCTCCCAAAGGCTGAATTACTCCTTTGTCGCCATTGACGGTTTCATACATACAGCCTAAATCTAGGTCGGGAGCGTCATTGTCCATTAATTTGGCAAAAAACCCTGCATTTTGATTTGGTTTTTGATTCCAATTGAGATTCACTTTAACTGTTAGCTGTTGAGAGCCAGTATTTTTACTCAGGTCGATTTTATGGGAATCGCCTTTTTTTTCTAAAGTAATCGACATAATTGACTTCCTTAATTAAATATAATTGCGAATAATATCTTCTAAACCATTGACCCTAAAGCCATTACCAATTGCCGCAATTTTCCATTCATCTTTGTGGCGATAGATTTCTGCTAGAGTCATACCAGTCATTTCTGCATAGTTGCGTCCAGATAAGTCATAACGAGCTAATTCCTTGTTATTAGAGGTATTGACTAGACGAACAAAAGCATTTTGAACTTGACCAAAATCCTGTTTTCTTTGAAGGCATTGATAAATATTAACCACAAAAACTAGCTTAGAAATCCTAGGAGGAATTCTGGGTAAATCGACAATAATTACTTCATCATCGCCGTCTCCTTCACCAGTTAAATTATCTCCTTGGTGGATAATCGCCCCAGATTGATGTTTGAGATTGCCAAAGTAAACTACATTCTTGAGATCCGTTAATTTTTGATTGCTATCAAGACACAAAACGGATGCGTCTAAATCAAAGTCTTGACCATCACCGAAAACACCAAAAAATCCGCCACCAGACTTTTCTGCCACATCCCAACCTAAACCACACATCAGTTTAGTTAAACCAGGAGCTTCTTTAGATAAAGAAATTCGCTGTCCTTTTTGTAAACAAATACTCATTACAGTAACTCCTAACTTTGGTAACGGTTTAATAATACTTGCAAACCACCCTGATAACCAGCACCTACGGCATTGACGCGCCATTCGCCGTTTTTACGATAGATTTCTGCCATAATCAAGGCAGTTTCCATCGAGTAATCTTCGGTTAGATCATATCGGATTGCTTCTTGGTTACTTTGAACATTAACGACTCTTACAAAAGCATTTTCTACTTGACCGAAGTTTTGACCGCGCTTATCAGCTTCGTGAATAGTTATAGTGACCACAATTTTCTGTACGTCACTGGGGACTTTTTGTAGATTAATTTTGATAACTTCGTCATCACCATCGCCGTCACCTGTTAAGTTATCTCCTGTATGTTCTACGGATTTATCAGGGTCGGGACTGGTTAAGTTGTTGTAAAAAATAAAGTGATTGTCGGAAATTAATTTTTCATTATTTCCTAAAAGAAATACGGAGGCATCAAGGTCAAAATCAGAACCTCCATCAGTAACTTTAGTATCCCAACCTAAACCCACAAATATTTCGGTTAATCCTGGGGCTACTTTTTCGAGAGATACACGCTGTCCTTTAGCAAGAGTAACTGTCATTTTAATCAATTATTAATGTTTAATAGTTATTAGCTACTCGCTGTTCCTCAAGTCAAAATCAAGTTAGACTAATCACAACGATAGTAGGTTTTTCCTTATTTTCTTGCTATATATCTTGCCCTACAATAAAAAACAAAAACTCAGTATTATCACTTGATTTTTTTTACTAATCCTCTTTTATATTGAAATATAAAGTAAGTAATTTCTTTTAGGCGTGTTTTAAAACTATAAGCACATAATGAAAGAGGCTATAGTCAACATGGTGAGATAGTTTCAGATATTTTTTCGTACCGAGTGGCAATACGACGATACTGCTTTAAGCGGTTTAAAAATCAAAAAATGGGAAAAGTTGAATTGAGCTTAAAAAATAATTAAAATTTAGTGCTTAAGATAAATATTAAGTTTTGTTGAACATTTGTCAGTTAATTATTAAGATTTGAGTTAATTGTCGAGATTTGCATTGATTTTGGAGATTTGGGTTGAATATTATTCAACCCCTACGTAGATGAGATAAATGTCTTAAGGCAAAAATGGACAAAAATCGATTAATTTTCCATTGTTAATTGTTCATTATTCTCCGCCATTGCCATAAATTTAATTAAATTATCGAGGGCATACTCTAGATGTAAACCCGCATCAGTAGCCACCCAACCTTGTTGAGTAAGATGTCTCCATTCAAAATGTAAATGAGGTCCTGTAGAAAGTCCGCTACTGCCCACTAAACCAATCACAGAGCCTTGTTCAACCCATTCCCCTGCCTGGACAAAAATTTCCGATAAATGAGCATAACGGGATTCTTGAGTATCATCTAGGTGTCTTAAAATTACGGTTAAACCATAGCCTCCTAACTCTTCGGCGATCGCCACTTTCCCACTATAAGAAGCTAATACAGGAGTACCCATCGGAGCAGCTAAATCAGTACCATAGTGCATTCTCCGACTACCTGTTACAGGGTGTACTCGCCAGCCAAAAGTGGAAGAAATTCGAGAAGGAAGAGAAAGGGGAAACATTAAGGCAGTTTTACTATCACTGGGGATAATCGCCTTAGTCCGATCGGCATGAGTATAAATTCTCGGTTGAGGTGGTTGATTTTGAGGAGTTTGATATGAAGCAAGATTATTGCCCCTTGTAGCAACATAACTAGGGCGACGATAACTTGAACGAGAATAACTAGATTTTCTGTTAACAGAAGCAGGAGGAGTATTATTTCGAGAAATCTTTACTTTAGTTGATTTACGAACATTTACACCACCACAACCATTAATTCTGCCTTGATTAACTACCGTTTGACAGCCTGAGTTACGAGATTTGATAATTACTGTGGGAGTTTTAGTTTGTTTAGGAGAAGCATAACGATTAGTATCGATAAAACTATTTTTGCCCTGACTTTTGGTTACAGGAGGTACATAAACTTGAGGTGCTGATAGTTTCGCTTTGGGGGGCGTAGCTGTAGAGGTTGTCGAGTTAGTCTGGGGGGGAAGATTAATTTGAGTACCAACAGCATTAACTTTATTGGGGGTAGCAATTAACACACTGATTAAACTAGCAATACTAATTAAAGCAGTATTTGTCTGTATCCATGACAACCGAAATAAACTAACTCGCTTTGACGATAAAAAATTTGACTTACTCATCACACTAAAAATTATTTGCTTAATGTTTTTAATTAATTAACGATGATTCTTAGGGCATTGTAGCTTAAATTTTCCCGTAATCCTTAATTGATTATTTTACTCACAAAGCAAAGCCAGTTTTCGGTTGAGGATCGTTTATAATATGAAGACGAGTTTCATTACTAACTTAAGCAATTGCTAACCAGTTCTCAGTTTTTATCCAACCAACACCAAGCCTTAGAATTTCTTGAATTTCATCGACAAGAAGATTTATTGTTTCTGCAAACTACCGCCGACAATTTGAGAAAGAAACAAGTGGGTGATACGGTAACTTATGTGGTTAACCGCAATATCAACTTTACTAATATTTGCGAGCAACATTGCAGTTTTTGTGCGTTTCGGCGAGATGCAGAGGAAGAAGGCTCATTTTGGTTAAACGAAGCCCAAATTTTCGCTAAAACTCAGGATGCGGTGACAAAAGGTGCAACGGAAATCTGTATGCAGGGAGGATTAAATCTTCAAGCCAAGATTAATGGTACTAGCCTCAATTATTACTTACGATTAGTTAAAACCATTAAAGATAATTTCCCTCAACTTCACTTACACGCCTTTTCCCCCCAAGAAGTACAATTTATCGCCAGAGAAGATAATCTTAGTTACCAAGATGTTATTTTAGCCCTCAAAGATGCTGGTGTTGGTTCGATGCCCGGTACGGCTGCCGAAATTTTAGATGATAAGGTGCGTCAAATTATTTGCCCAGAAAAAATTAATTCTGATGTTTGGTTAGAAATTGTCTCTACTGCCCATCGTTTGGGAATGCCTACCACTAGCACCATGTTATCAGGACATATTGAAAATCATAGACAACAGATTGCCCATTTAGCTAAATTGCGATCGCTACAAGAATTAGCCCTAGAAAAAAATTATCCTGCCCGCATCACTGAATTTATTTTACTCCCTTTTGTGGGAGAAGAAGCCCCGAAACCTTTACGAAATCGAGTTGGAAGAGATCAACCTGACTTACAACAGAGTTTAATTTTAACTGCTACTGCTCGTATTTTTCTGGGAGATATAATTCCTAATCATCAACCTAGCTGGGTAAAATTAGGCTTAGAGGGTGCAGTTGAAGCCCTAAAATGGGGTTGCAATGACATTGGCGGGACTTTAATGGAAGAGCATATTACCACTATGGCTGGTGCTAAAGGTGGTACTTGTATGGAGGTAGAAACTTTACAACAAGCAATTAAATCTTTACAACGCCCCTATCAACAAAGAAATACTCTTTATCAGTTATTTCATCAAGTCTAACAATATTGAGGTGAAAGTTTATTAATTTTTACTAAATTTATGAAAATTGCTGAGGTTTTACAACATTATTTTAAACAGATAATTTATTTAGATTATCCTTGAATAAAACTTTGTTAACAAAGATAATTTTTAAGAAGAGTATTGGTATTATAGAAAATAAACTAACTTTTAAGTGAATTTATAAATTTTTTTTTATGGCATATTTTGATGAAATAAGGGAATTAACAAAGTCAATTCCTACTTCTATTGTTGATTTTTCACAACCAAGAGATAGAACTTCTCCACCTACACAAGCATCCTCAAATTTTATAACCAATAAAGAGCAGGGAGACTGGGCAGAAGACTTTATTTTTAGAGCAATTAATACAACTTCGAATAATTATATTGCAGTTAAATATGGTAAATCAGATGAGGTAATCGCTGGAGAAGAAGGATTTGAACAATTTTATAATGAATTTCAAGATGAGCTAGATACAATTGGAAAAAGACCAGATTTATTAATCTTTAAAAAGAATGATTTTAATTACGACTTTGGACACAATATTAGTAAATTAGAGCATTCACAAATAGAAGAATATGTCAAAAAAGCGATCTCAGGTTTAGAAATTCGTTCTAGTGCATTTCTTATTGATAAATATGAATATGAGATGCAAAATAGAACTAAAATACATCTTGGTAAAGCCTTAAAAATAAAAGATAAAATATTGTAAGAATATATGGATATATTGAAGAATAAAAAGAAAAAACATTTTATTGAAATATTAAATAGCTTAAATAAAGATACTATTAATGTGATAAGTTTTAGAAGACCAAGTTGGAGTGCAACAGATAGATTATCTGAATTGTCTGCACTTTTAAAAGAGCTAAAAGAAAATATTAATATTGTTCAAAAAAGAGATTATTTAAGTATAACTCTCAAAATAGAAGACATAAAAGTAGTGTATAAATGGGCTGAAAAGTTTAATGTACCACATTATTATTTTCAAGTTTTTTATGATAAATCTTATGGTATTTCCTTCAAAAATATATTATCTTTATTAACTGATCCTGAAAAAGAAGGTGAATATTACGAAATTAGTAAAGATGTAAAAAATCAGAATAAAACAACAATAAAAATAAATACTCGCAAAACCACACAAGTTGCATATAAAGTTATTGAACCTGAACATCACAGTGTTAGGCGAGAAATGGCTAGAGGTAGGCTATTATTTTACGTTACTTTTGATAGTAGTAAGGGGAATAGCCACTGGTGCAAATGACTATTTTGTATTTAATCAGCAAAAAGCTAAAAAATATTCAATTAATGATCATTTTCTGTTACCATGTATTACAAAATATAAAGATGTTACTGTTTCATTATTTACCGTTAAACACTTTGAAAAACTGAAGACAAAAAACGCTAATATCTTTTTATTTAATGCCCCCAAAATACTGAAAAACAAAAAGGCAATTAGTTATATAGAATTGGGTGTTCAATCAGGAATCAATCAAAAATATTTAACATCAAAAAGAAATCCTTGGTATTTACTAGAAAATAGACCACCGGCACCAATTTGGGTTAGCGTATTTAATAGAAATGCCATAAAATTTGTCCGAAATGAAGCAGGAATAAGTAATTTAACAACTTTTCATTGTATATATTTAGTTACTGATTTATTTAATAACATTGAAATTGATTTACTTTTTGCTTATTTGTTAACGGATATAGCTAAACTTTTTAAATGCTACTTTTTAAATGCTACTTTTTAAATGCGATCGCCATTGTAGGTTGGTTTGAGGCATGAAACTTTTACGAAATCGAGTAGGAGAAATAAATTTATCTTAATCCCTGTTTTTTAAGTAAATTATCGAGCCATGTATCTTCTTTTTCTGATAATTCGGGAAAGGTTTTTTTCTGATAATTAATAGCTAAATCATAACTTCCTCGTTCATAAACATCATGTAATAATTGTTGTAAAGGAATAATTGGTTCTTGATCTTCTGGTTTTAACGGTAAGGGAATAGAAGGAATTTCTTGGGGTAAATTAAAGGCATATAAATCTGCTTGGGGACGATAATTACTACGACTAATAATTATGCGATAATCTGTTTTCATCTCTTCTTGAATATTCATCGGCAGACTTTCCCCTATTCTTAATAAATCGATTTCAATTAAATGGGTTAAACTCATCAATATTTGCTCTCTTTTTTTTAGATATTTTTTTCTTCCTTCTCCTTTTTGTTTATTTTTAGGTGATAAGATTTCAATGACGGTAATAACTTCTTTTGTCTCGACATCTTTTACTTGTAAATACCATTCTCTAATTATTTCCGATTGTGGTAGTGTAATTGGTATGGGTTTAACTAGAGGGGGTGCAACGGCAACATTGGAAGATTGAGATGGAATTTTTGTTGACGAGGGCTTGAAAACAACATTGTCAGGAATACCCACTAACACAGAACTGTTATCATTGCTTTCGGTATCTTTATATACTCTCTGTTCCATTGCCATACGATATTTTGGTCTTAGTAGGGGATTCATTCCCTCTGCGATCGCTACAATCAAATGAGTATGAATTTGTGACCATAATTGAGGATTTTCTAAATAAGGATTCATTCCAGGGAAAGGTGAAGGCATAATTGTCTCAGTTATCAATAAATTGCAGTATAATAACATTTTAAAACTGAATTTGCTTCTCTGGGGGATTTAGGGAGATCAAAGACTTCTCAAACAACCTTTCACAATGACATTGGCAGTACTTTAATGGAACAACATATTACCACAATGGCTGGTACTAAAGGTGGTACTTGTATGGAGGTAGAAACTTTACAACAAGCAATTAAATCTTTACAACGCCCCTATCAACAAAGAAACACTCTTTATCAGAAATTGGCTGGTGATGAATCAGTAATATGATTGATTTTTTTATATAAGCTAGAATTTAGTGTTGGGTTTCATGGGATAAATCTACTCCAGAAAAAGATGCTGGTGTTCTCATTAAAGAGTACAATGAGCAAAATAGTTCATGGGTTAATAATTTAATTGAGGAAAGAATCAAAACTCAAGGATCGTGGCTTGTGCCGAAATCTTGGACTTTTAGACGTTTTCGTAACTTAAAAAATTTACCCATCTATAAAGCCATACTTAAATTTCCCTTAGTTTTTGTATCATTTGTACTTGATCATATTTTGTTTTTTCAGGCTAATCAAGAAACTAAAAAACAAGGTGGTTTAGGTTATTGGTAATTATCCATACAAAAATATTATGCAATATTTTTGTATGGACACTGCTGTAACAATAAGTCTAAATCAAGTTCAACTGGACGTTGAATACACTGTGCAATAATTTCACTGATTGAAGGAGAATCTTTTAGTAAATATGGTTTTTCAATCTCATATTTTATAGAAGCATGATAATCAAAGAATTTAAAGTCTTTTCCTGGAATTTTATCAGAAACTTTGATCCAACACGCAGGTATTTGATAAGCATCTGCAATGACAAGACCATGCAATGAAGTAGAAATGATATTCTCACACTCACATATTTTATCAATTAACTTTACTCCATAGGATCTCATACTAATAAAGTTTACATTTCGATCAGATAAATATTTTTTGAAATATTGAGAGTCTATATCATGAATATGGCTTACTATACCTAGTGCATAGTTTTTATCTTTATTTTTAGGTTGATATATTTGGGGAAATAATAGTGCGGGATCTCCATATATTTGTGGGCAAGAAATTCCCATATCTATTAATGTTTTGTATGTCATTGGACCTCTTACTGCAAAAATATCTCTAGGTTTTTCTCGCAATTGTATTGGTGCTTGTAAACCACTGCCCCATATTACTGTATCTTTGTTAGCATGATGAAGAATGCTTCCTATTCCAAGGTACATAACTATTTCATTATAATTATTTCTATATTTATTAAAAGCATCTATATCTATGCTAATTATTTTCTTTGAAGTAAGATAAGAAGAAAAAATAGGATTGATCAAATCACCCCAGTTTCGCATTTGATAGTGTAGTAAATATAGAGAATCTCTGTCTTTTTTGTGAAATTTGTATTTCAGATTTAGCATTTGTACTTTTCTATCTCTTAAAAAACCCATTGTTAAATTCCACTTAATAAATATAAACATATTTTATCTTATATAAATGTTTCATGTTTCATTTGAAAACGCTTATACATTTATATATACTAACTTAACAACTATCATAATGTTCAAGAAAAAAATATAAAGGATTTGCTGTAAGATAAAAGTAAAATTACTCTAAGAGGCTGTGTGTAAAGTTTTGTAACGTGGCTCTATAGTTGATTCTTTCGAACCCCCCTAACCTTCCTTACCAAAGGGGGAAACTCAAGTCCCCCTTTTCAAGGGGGATTTAGGGGGATCTGGAATTGTTAAGAATCGTTTACACACAGCCTCTAAGCGATTTAATTTATTTATGTTTTTCTCCTGCTGCGATCGCTCTTCTTCTTGAATTAAAACTTCAAGGGGAATATTTAGCCCTTCGTGTAAAGCGCGAATCATCTGTTTACTTAATGCCCGTTTACCTGATAAGACTTCAGATACTTTAGATTTACTACCAATATAGGGAATTAAGTCGCTTTGTTTTAGTCCTTGTTGTTCCATACGAAATTTGATGGCACTGATTGGATTTGGCAAAGCAATAGGATAATGTTTTTCTTCGTAAGCTTCTACTAAAGGCGATCGCTCTTGTAGGTTGGGTTGAGGCATAAAACCCAACAATCAGTTCATTAAAAATGCGATCGCCTATCTAGTAGTTTATAAAGCATAGCTTAAAAAGGGGGGAAATTAAGCCCAGAGATAATGTCCTAACCTGAATAGTGTTAATCTCAATAGTAGGGGAGTAAGTCTTACACCTGCCCAATGGCGTTTTTTTTGTTAGTATTAAATAATTTGAGGTAAATTATCTGAGCTTAGTAAAGATAGATGAGTAAAGAGCAAAATAGCGATCGCCTAGAAAGTATAGAAGCGTTAATAAAATCAAATGCAAAAGCGATTCAAGCTTTAGCGGAAAGTGATAGAGAGGCAAAAAAAGATCGTGGTAAACTTTATCAAATAATGAGTGATTTAGCACAATCCCATGCCAATTTAGCACAATCCCATGCCAATTTAGCACAAGCACAAGCTGATAATGAAAAGTTATTGTATCGTTTTATGGAGCATACAGAACAACAAGAAGAAAAATTGCTTAAAACTCAAGCTGATATTGTCGAAATATTAAAAATTATCACTAGGGATAAAAAAATTGAGTAATATAAAGATCACATTTTATCTTTATTGATAATTAATTCTAAGATAGCATAAGCTATATTCTGGATTTTCAAAACTACAATTTAAGATCCTAAGTTCAATCAATCTTAAAGCTGTAATCTGGTTTTTGATGCCATACGAGTTTTCTTTTTCTCCGACTCCGATAATTCCCCTTGGGTTTGTAAACGAGTCGCACTGGTTTGTAAAACTGTTGCCGCCGTGTCATCTCCTAATTGAATCGCCGTTTTCGCTGCGGTTTGCAATAAAGTTGCCGCCCCTTGGTTATCCCCTTGCTCTAATTTTGCTTCTGCTAGTTGAGTTTGTCGATATTTAGCTAAGGTTAAAATTGATTTTTGTACCTCGGTATTATCTTGGGGTTGATAGTTCGCTTGTACTTGTACATTAACATCGATCGCCTCTGAATAAAGATTAACTGCGTTGATAGCTGGATCATCATATCGTACCGTAATATTAGCGATGGATTGATTGCCTAATGATAATTTACCCAAGTAAAGATTAGTTAAAATAATTCGCTCTTGAGTCATTAAATCCCCTAATCTGACAATGTATTTACCTTCCTCTTGGAGATAAGATAATTCGATGGTGTCGGGGGCAACTTGGGCAATGGGTTTTAATTCCGCTAATCTGACATCAGGACTTAATTCTAAGATTAAAAAAGCGTTGGTTAAACCCACAGACTGCATTCTAGTAAATAGTTTTTGAAATTGAGCAACAGCTTGTTCCGGAAATTCGATATGATTTAAACTACCGTTAGCGGTATCACTAATGGCTTCTAAGACATTTTGATTCCAATTATTACCAAAACCCAGGGCATTAAGAGTAACATTTGACTCTGAGGCTAACTGAGCTAGTTTTAAACAACGATCGTTATTTCCATGTTCATTTTCACCATCGGTTAATAATAAGATTTGGGAAACTCGATTTTTTTTCCCTTCAGCAATTTCTTGTAATCCTAATTTTAAACCTTCATCAATAGATGTACCACCATCGGCTTGAAGTCGATTAATTTGTTGTTTAATTACCCCTAACTTATCTACAGATTGATTCTTAATTATGACTTTTGCTTGATGATCAAAGGCTACCACAGATAAACGATCTTGAGGATTTAATTTTTCAATTAAGGCGATCGCCGCTTGTTTGACAGTTTTTAGGGGAGAACCTTGCATTGAACCACTATGATCTAGTACTAGACAGAGATTGAGGGGTAAACGGGCTGAAGCAGAATCATTAATCGCTTTAACACTAATTTCTAACTGTCGTTGGGAGCTAGTATTGTCAGCCGAGAGATGGGTATCATTTAATCTTGCTTGCAGAGCGACTTTCATAATATGATCATTAGTTAATTACTCTAATTTAATTATTACTTATAATAGTTAACATCAACCATTTTACTTAACAATTATTGATAATGAACAAAAAGATTATTATATTAAATGATTTAGAAGAACAAAACTTGTTCTTTTCTCGGTTACTAAGTGAAGCTAACTACGAAGTAATTATTACTAAGAATGAATCGGAACTGTTAGATTTAATTAACAGTAAAAATCCACATTTAATATTACTAAATTCTCTTTTAGAGGAGAAAGATAGCTACTTAATTTGTAAAAAAATTAAACTTCTAGAAAGCGGCGAAAATATTCCAGTAATTTTCATTAATCAAAAAGAGAATAATCTAGATACTGAAACCTTGTTTTCTTCAGGAGGAGTTGACTATATTAGCAATCCCTTAACCCCGATGGAGGTATTGCATAAAATATCGCAACAGATGCTTCTAGTTGATCTACAAAAAGAGTTAGAAGAAAAAACCAATCAATTATTTAAGTTAATTCCCCATTATCAAAATTTAAAAGAAGCTCTAGAAACGGCAAAAATAGAACTAACTAAACTCACGGAAACATCAGATGTTAAACTATTATCAGATCAAGGAAAATTTAAACAAACTTTGCAACAAGAATGGTTAAGAGGAGCTAGACAAAGAGCTTATTTTGCTGATTTATCAGGCACAAGTATTTCCTTAATTATTGGTAATATTAATGATTTTACTGCTTATCGAGAAAATTATGAACCAGAAGTTGTTAAGAATTGTTTGAAAATTATTTCTGCCAATTTATATAAAACACCTAAACGTCCCGGTGATATAGTTGCTAAATTGGATGATGATAAATATGCAATTCTCTTACCAAATACGGATCAACAAGGTGCGCTCAAAGTGGCGAAAACCATTAATGATATTCTAGCTAATTTAAAAATTCCTCACAATTTTTCTCAGATTAGTGATTATATTAGTATGAGTTTTGGTATTGCAACGGGAATTCCTAGCCAAGCCTTACCAGCCATAAATTTAGTTGATGTAGCCGAATCTGCTCTCAAAAATGCTCTTAGTGAAAAACGAGAACAAGCAATTGTAACTGACAATTTTTAAAACAAATCACAATTCCAAAGGCAAAAGGCGCTCATACTTTATTTTTCTTGTCAAACGCTTTTTTCGAACTTTTACGGTTTTTGCTGAGAAATTTACTTGACGAAATTTTAATGTTTCTATCAATTTTAAACAAGTTATAGTGAAATTTTACAGCACTTTTCACTTATGTAAATCACATTTTTTTTGTGTTATTAAAAAAGTTCCTGTAATTTACAAGGCAATATAAGCTATGCAGCAATCGAATTTTCTGTCTTAAATCTGAGTAAAAAAGTTAAGATAAATTAAGATATTAAAAATATTAAAATTTTCTAAAAAATACAGATACTTCTAAAAGATAGGGAGGGATTTTGACCAATAAATAAACGTCCTTATCATGACAAAAAATAAAATTTTTTATGTTATAATAAAGACACGACAGTTTAGTAAGGAGGTTTTAATTATGGCTTCCGAAAATCTTCAGAAAGAAGAGTTTGTTTACGAATATGATCACGATGACGATGGGATTGTTGATAGTAGAACTACTATTACTAAGACCTATGACAATAATGGTAACCTAACTCGCTCGGTTGACGAGTCTGATAACGATGGAGATGGGATTGTTGATAAGAGAAATACTACTAGTAGTGCCTATGATGACAATGATAACCGAATCAGCTCGGTTCACGAATATGATAACGATGGAGATGAGATTGTCGATAGCAGATATACTACTAATAGTATCTATGATAACAATAATAACCTAACCAGTTCGGTTTCCGAATCTGATCACGATGGAAATGGGATTGTTGATCACAGAATTACTACTAATAATACCTATGACAACAACAATAACCTAACCAGTTCGGTTTCCGAATCTGATGAAGATGGTGATGGGATTGTTGATTATATAACTACTATAACAAGTACTTATGACGATAATAATAATCGAACCAGCCTTGTTCGCGAAAGTGCTAATGCTAATGGTATTGTTGTTACAAAAACTACGACTACCCAGACCTATGACAACAATGGTAACCGAACCAGCTCCTTGGAAGAATATGATTACAATGGTGATGGGGTTCTTGATTACATAGGCTTTACTAGCAATACCTATGACAACAATGGCAACCTAACCAGCTCGGTTTCCGAATCTGATTACGATGCTAATGGTATTTTTGATGAGAAGTACACTATGAACAATACCTATGACAACAATGGCAACCGAACCAGCTGGGTTCTGGAATCTGATTACGATGCTGATGGTATTGTTGATGAGAAGTACACTATGAACAATACCTATGACAACGATGGTAACCCAACCAGTTTGGTTTCCGAATCTGATGAAGATGGTGATGGGGTTGTTGATCGCAGAACGACTACTACCCAGACCTATGACAACAATGGTAACCGAACCAGCTTGGTTTCCGAATATGATGAAGATGGTGATGGTATTGTTGATCGCAGAAGCAGAATTACTACTAATAATGCCTATGACGAAAATGATAACCTAACCAGCTCGATTTCCGAATCTGATTACGATGACGATGGTATTGTTGACAACATAGAAACTACTAGCAATACTTATGACGACAATAATAACCTAACCAGCGAGGTTTTCGAATTTGATTACGATGGTGATGGTATTGTTGACCTTAGAACAATCTATAGTGCGACCTACTATGAGAAAGTACTCAATATCGGGCTTTATGATGCCGATAGCGACACCTTAATAACTGTCCTCAATGAGGGGGACGAAATCTTTGAAAGCACGATTTCAGGACGGAACCTCACCATTGCCGCCTTCGTACCGGAAGACAGCTCCTTCTTGGGCCAGGTTGGAACCATACGGCTTAATCTCAACGATGGTGAGGTAATCCGGGTTGAGGGTGTTGAACCCTATTCACTGTTCGGCGATGTCAACATAGACGACTATAATGGCGGTAGTCTCCCATTCGGTGAGAACCAGATTCAATTCGATGTCTATGGCTTGGGGGGCGATCTCTTGGGAACGGTTATCCAGAGCTTCTCGATTGTCGAAGATGATCATCTAGATATTGGTCTCTACGACGCTGACAGTGATGGGTTAATTACACCCCTCAATGAGGGCGACGAGCTTCTAGCGAGCACCCTCGAGGATCGGGATGTGAACATTGCCGCGTTTGTACGTGAAGGCAGCCCTTTCTTTGGCCAAGTCGAGAGCATGCGCCTCAATCTCAACGACGGTGAGGTAATTCGGACTGAGAATGTCGAACCCTATTCACTATTCGGCGACGTCAACGGGGACTATAATGGCGGCGCTCTCCCATCTGGTGACAACTCGATTGCCTTCGAGCTTTATCCAGACAATAATCTACAGGGTGGTATTCTCGGTACGGTTTCTCGGAACTTCACAATCATCAACGATCTGTAGTGGATCAAGCAAGTGCTGAATAGCTTTTTGCTCTTGCCACGATAATGGTTTACTCTCAGAAAAAAAGTAGTGAACCATTATCTTCACAAATCAATACTTGTGGTGCGATCGCTTCGGATGATTGGTTACATTTCAATACTGCTCGGAAGCGTTCTGAAAACGTTACTGTGAGGGAAAAGTGATCAGTAATGTAGGGGCTTCACTGGTGTCAACTTAAGCGAAAAAAGGTGATCGCAACCACCAACAGGCGATCGCAACTACCAACAGGCGATCACAACTACCAACAAGCGATCATAACTACCAACAGGCGATTATTCTTGAAGTTAGACTATCATCTACGGTGGCGGGGGAAGCCCGATCGCCTTTAACTCAGATCTTGCACCTGAGTAAAAACCGAACGGTGAGGGCAATTATGAATCCGAAGGTTGCGAGGCACGAAGCAATCTGAATTATGCGGGGTGAAAAAGAAAAATGAATAAAAAAGAAGTAAGATCGTTTTTTAGTCTTATTAAAGCCTCAAAATACGTTTTAAACTTGATTTTTTCTTCCTTTTGCCATATCCCCTTGGGGGGATTATAGGGGGGTTGCCCTATCCCCTTGGGGGGATTATAGGGGGGTTGCCCTATCCCCTTGGGGGGATTATAGGGGGG
>CAJHXH010001036.1_pt1 | contig 21239 bp, 19 predicted proteins | sample 9198571 | NCBI WGS metagenome assembly CAJHXH01 (sample SAMEA7708301, study PRJEB35096) | sediment metagenome | biome: marine neritic benthic zone biome [ENVO:01000025]; feature: sediment [ENVO:00002007]; material: shallow marine sediment [ENVO:03000034] sea grass bed [ENVO_01000059] ... | reverse complement strand
AAGATGCTAACGCTTCCTCCGTGTCAAATTTAACCAACCTAGTCCAGATAATTTGGGCTAACTTTAAATCCTTTTTAATTTCTGCTTTAAGGGCTTCTTCTCGCAGACGACTTAAATCTTCCCGTGAAGGTAAAATATAATCGGGCAACAAAATTAAATGATACTTGCTTAATGGCTCAACCGCCTCATAAGGAATCTGAGTTTTTTGACGATATTGCTGAGTTATTCTTGGTACTTGATTTCTCAAACGATTGCACAATCGCTCTAAAGTCGCACAATTTCCTTCTCCTTGCCGATTCAAGGCATCCAATAAAACATAAGTAAAAGCCCCATGTCCTAAAGATTTAATTTCGTAGGATAATTGATTAGGTTGACAAGAAGAAATCTTAATAATACCTTGCTCTTTCGGTAACTCAATGCTTCCCCCTTTCGCCGAATCTCGACAAGCATCCATCAACATGATCACATTTCCCGCCCCCGACTGCCGCAGATGAAAAGTAACTTGACTAATAGGAATTGCTGAACGTTGGATATAATCTGGATCTGAGTTACTATCAGACAGCAATAAATAATCTTGCCCTCGATGTCGCCAACCATGCCCACTAAAGAAAAACCAAAGGTTATCCGACAACTCTAAGCAAGGCTTTTTAAATCGCTTTCCTAACCAATAAGAAACTTTAGTATAAGTTGGCTGAGAAGGAAAATTTTGACTCATATCAGGAATCGGCGGTGAATTGTCAGTAAAAAGATAAATCTTGTCAAACTTTGCCTTATTGCGGAAAAAATTACTCATTGCCGTGGCATCATTAACCGCACATTCCAACGGTCGATTATAATCGTAATGATTAACCCCAATACAAATTGCCCAATTCTTAGCCATCCCTTTTAAATTATGAATTATGAATTATAAATTATGAATGTTAAATCCTTTTTATCCCCTTTGATTCTACATTCTTCATTCTAAATTCTAAATTCTTTAGCTATCTTTTCGAGTAAACTTTAACTTAATTGCCCCTTTCGCACCAGCTTCTCCACCGCCGATACCAAATAAGCCGATTTGCCCTTTACCATTAATTTCTATAGAACATTCTAACTCAGATAAACGGATTCCCTTCTCGATATTTTCAGGTTGATTACTGACATTTTCCGCTTGATTAAAAGCCTCCGTCATCACCTCCAAAAATTCCGCTACATTTTCCCTTAACTGACTGGCACTAACAAAACCATTCCGATTACTTTCGCTGGAATCTTCATAGTCAGCCCCTCAATCAGAGGTACTTTTACTGGCATCACTTTCTTGAATAATCCAAATTCCTTTTTCTTTGGGCATAGATATTAATTTCCAATTATTTTCACTTCTATAATTAATACTTTAAGAATAGCAATTTTATTGACCTGAATTCTAATAGTAGGTTGGGTTGAACAAAGTGAAACCCAACACCTATAATGATTTTGTTAGCTTAGGCGATCGTGCTTCTCAACCTATGAGAAACTATTAAAGTAACATAGTACAAGTTTTGTTTTTAATGATAAGATTGAGGGATGTATGATAACGTTTGCCGTAACTTAGCCCTGCTTTTTCCCGCCGATTTTGCCTATTGGTTAATTGGCGAATCCATTGAATTAACCGAATTAAAGCCCACCGAATTACTTTTAAATCCCATTCGTGCCGATAGTCTTATCTTTTTACAGTCATCCGACTTAATTCTGCATATTGAATTCCAAACCGATGTTAAAGACGATATTCCCTTTAGAATGGCAGATTATCGCCTGAGATTGTATCGTCGTTTTCCCCAGAAACGAGTTTATCAAGTGGTTATTTATCTCCGTAAAACCGAATCTCCTCTGGCACGAATCAATAAATTTCAATTACCAGAAATTCAAGCTAATTTTAATGTAATTCGACTATGGGAAATACCCACTAATACTTTTTTTCAAACGATGGGGTTGCTTCCCTTTGCGGTTTTGTCACAAACAGATAATCCCATAGAAGTCTTACATCAAGTTGCCAGTGAGATTGAGCAAATTAACAATGATAGAGAGAAAAGCAATCTTACTGCCTCTGCAGGGATTATTGCGGGGTTAGTATTAAAGAGAGATATTATTCAAACATTATTGAGGCAAGAAATTATGAAAGAATCAGTCATTTATCAAGATATTTTAGCCAAAGGTTTAACCGAAGGTGAAATTTTAGGTATTAAGAAAGGAATCAAACAAGGTGAAGCTAATTTAGTTCTTAAACAACTCAATCGTCGTATCGGCTTAATTTCGGGTGAATTAGAGCAAAAAATCCGAGATTTAACCCTTGAGCAACTAGAAAGTCTAGGAGAAGCTTTATTAGATTTTCAGACGCAAGATGACTTCATTGATTGGTTTAATTCTCAGAATCTATAATTATGGAAAATAATTCCTTATTTCAAGCCCAGATTCTTCCTTCGTCTGGATAAGTTTCAGGGGTAGGTAATTCTAAATTCTAAATTCTAAATTCTAAATTCTTTCTGACTTCATTGATTGGTTTAATTCTCACCATGTCTAGTGGTGAAATGCAGAATTAAGAATGCGTAAGGTGCACAATGAAAAAACCTTATTTTTCAGTACTTAGAGTTTATTTATAAATAAAAGATTAAATTGTTGTAGGGTGGGTTAGGCAACCAGTAATTAGCAACTTTTACCATTCAATTTTAAATTAGCCGTAACCCACCACCATTGTTATGCTTAATCTGGTCTTAATATTTACTTTATAAATCAGCTCTTATACGAGTTTTAAATCCTTACTTTTTTTCTAAGTTTTATTATTGTAACAATTCCTGGCAGTTAATTTAACAGAAGAGCAAATTAAACTTTTATAATTAATTTTTCCTTGAGCATTACTAGGGATATTATCAACTCGATACCAAATTTTCGGTAAATTATAATTAGCTAATTTACTTTTAATTATTGTTTTAATTTCTCTTTCTGAAACAGCTTGATTAATTGGCACATAAAAAGCAGTAATAACTTCTCCCCAATAGTCATCTTTTTTACCCATTATACAAACATCTTTAACTAAACCCGTTTCCCAGATAACTGCTTCTATTTCTTGGGGGAAAACATTTTCACCTCCCGTAATAATTTTCTGACTATTTCTGCCTAAAATATATAAGTATTTTTGTTCATCTAAATAACCTATATCATCAGTAATAAAAGTATCTAAGTTGCTAAAATTAGGATAATAACCTTTAAATAAAGAGCTAGATTTAATACTAATAATCCCATTATTATCATTATTTTCTACTAAACTACCTGACTGAGAATTAATAATAATTTCGGCATGAGGTAAAATCTTGCCATTACTGTTATTACCTTGTAAAAAATCTTGAGGTTTAAGAATACTAATTCCCGAAGCCGTTTCTGTCATGCCATAAGTTAAAGCTAATTTAATTTTATATTTTCTTGTCTGTTGTTTTAAGTGCTGATTAGTTGATGCACCACCTACCAACACAGTTTGAAATTTTGCTAACCATTGAGGATTATGATCTAAAATAAATTTTAATTGGGTGGGAACTAAAGAAATAAAATAGTTATCATAGGCTGGTAAATCATCTAAATTATCTTTAATATAACTATAAGGATTAATAATTAATTCCCCTTGGGAAATTAATGAGCGAATAACTTGCATTAAACCACTAACATGATAAAGAGGTAAACAGCAATAAGAATTAATTGGTTTTGTTTCAAAATATTGATAAAAACCTTCGGCAGAGGCTGTTAACGTTTCCCATGTATGAATCGCAAATTTAATTTTTCCTGATGTGCCTCCAGTGGGAATCATTATTCCTGAAAATCGATTATATTTATCCTTATTTTGAGATGGGTTATTAGTCAAAATAATATTATTATCTTTATAATCACCAAAAAATAAGTCAGGTTTAACAATACTTTCTATTTGCTTATATTCGGTTTCTTGCCAGTGAGGATTAATTAAAAATAAGCAAGACTTAGTGATTATTGCAGCAAAGAAAATACCTAGAAATTTATCAATTGACTTTTCGGCTAAGAAAATAATAGGGTGAGTTTGTCTAATCTGACTAATTTGAGTTAGATAAAATTCCGTTAATTTGATTATATTTTCTGTTTGATTGTAAATTTGCCATTGAGAAACAACTTGTTTTAACTGTTGAAAAATCTGCCAGTCGTAATCAATTTTTTGTGAGTCAATCATTTATTGCAGTGCTTTTAAATATTCAATAGCTGCTTCTAATTTAGAAGGGTAAGAATTGGCAAATTGTTCAAACCAAAATCCTTCATCAGAATAGGGATCTAAATTTTTTAACCATACTTCAGCTTGACGAGTCAACTGTTTTATTCTTCTTTGTTTTTCTAACTCTTGTCGTCGAATATACTCTAAATTATCAGTTTTTTGTTCTTGTTTATCTTGTTCTCGTTTTTGTTGAAATTGTTGAGCGATATTGTTTAAAGATTCTTCGGTTAAACTAGATTTTTGTTTCGGTTTAGTTTGATTTCCTTTTTGTTGAAATTCTTGAGCCAGATTATCTAAATTATTATCTGTATTAGTGGACTTAATTTGCGAAGGAGGCTTACTTTTTTGTTGAGTCAATTCATTAACAAAAGAATCAATTAATGGATCATTATTATTCATTGGTGCATTATTTACCCTATCACTAGAATTACCTGAATTATTACCAGATACATTTTTTTGTTTATATTGATTTTCAAAATCCGCTAAAATGCTATCTAAAGAATTATCTTTTGCTGGCTGAGACATATCTTTATTCACGGTAACAATGATTTAAAGTACTTGGCAATAATTTATTATTTTTGTGAAGTCAGGTTTGAAAATATATTTAGTAACTAGAAAATCAAATATTGATTGATTGATAACTTTTATGAAAACTTCTATTCAGTAATAATTATAACATAAAAATGTAAAAAGCCTTCCTCGGTAGTTTCTCACGGAAATGCTAATTCTACCTCTCAACATTATGTTAATTCCCGCAAAAAAAGAAGTAGTGGACTGTCTCAACTAATTTGATGCATTACGATGAGGTTTGTAGTAAGCCCTTTAGGGCTGAAGCCCTTACTACGAACTTAAATCTATTACACTATTTTAGCTGAAACAGTACAGTAGAGTCTCTTAGCGACAGCGTAACGCACTAGTTCAATTCAGAGGAATAGTACGAGACATTTCAATTATAAACAAAAAACAGCGATCGCACTTAATTCCCCTGCTCAAAGCGATCGCACTTTTTCGGCAGACCCTATTCAGGTATTGTGTTATAATCAGTATGATTTGTTAAGTTTTTGGAGAAAAAAATATTCCTACACAGGCACAACTCTTACCAATTAACTTAATAAGATTAGATGAGCGTAGTAAAAATATCTTCATGCTAATTGGTGAAGGAATTGAGATTGAAATTAAACCTAATGGAGAATGGATAAAATGAATCAAAAACCTAATTTTAAAACCATGACTTCTCAAGAATTAAAAAGTTATGTATTATCTCATCGGGATGATGATGAGGCTTTTTATGCTTATGTAGATAAGGTAAATGAAAGAAAAGATCGAGTGGTTTATCCACCTTTAAATTCATTGGAAGATCTAGAAAAATATCCCGAAGTTATTGAACAAATGCGTCAAAAGAATTATGAATTATGAATCCGAAGGCCGAAGGTTGCGAGGCACGAAGCAATCTGCGAGGCGAAGCCGTGGCAATCATGCGAGGCACGAAGCAATCTGAATTATGAATTACCCAAGCCGTCGGCTTGGAAGTCCGGAATTATTTTTCGAGAGTTTCACCTTTAAAAAGGTGATGCTCATATCCTCTCTTTTTTTGTCAAGATTTTCGTAATAATTTTCGGCAAAATGAGAAGTAGGGTATGAAAAGCAAAGCGTAAAGATCTCAGTAAAGGTTAAATTATTCTAGAAGTTAGAGTTAATTGGCAAATTTGGAGGTTAAGTTTTATGATTAACAATAAAGGAAACTAAAAATTGCTCATTTCGTCTTTAACTTATGAGGAATTAAATTACTATGCCAATTATGCCATTGTCTAAATACCAACCTGCCCTCAAGCTCATCTTATTCTCTATTTTTGCTAGTTATAACTTGATTGAAGATAGTATTAATCAACCTACTTTTGCTGAAACAATTATCCCGATTCAAATTGAAACAGAGAATAAAACTCTCCAGACTATTTATGTTAATCCTAACCAAGGGAATGATCAAGTAGGGCAAGGCACAGCGAATTCTCCCTTGAAAACTATTACTCAAGCTTTGATGGTAGCTTCACCACAAACTCTAATCATCTTAGCCGAAGGTAAATACAGCATTGCTACTGGCGAGAAATTTCCTTTAGTTATTAATCAACCCCTCACTATTAAGGGTAATCCCCAATCTCAAGGTAGAAACGTCATTATTGAAGGGAATGGTTTTTACGTTAGTCGCACGGCGGCAGGGCAAGATGTAGCGATCACTGAAAGTGGCGCACTTTGTGCGATCGCAGTAGTTAATCATGCAACTATTCAAGGTATCACGGTATCAAATTCTCATCCGAGGGGGCATGGTATGTGGGTAGAATCGGCTAATCCGACAATCATCAATAATACTTTTACGGGTAATGGCAATACGGGTTTATCGGTTAATGGTGTTGCTAATCCTCAGATTAAAAATAATCTTTTTAGGAATAATGTCGCTAATGGTATTCTAACTTACGATACCTCTAAACCATTAATTGAAAATAACACTTTTCAGGGTAACGGTTTTGGCTTAACTGCGGCGAGAAATTCCCAACCAATAATTATTAACAATAGTTTTAGAGGTAATTCCATGGGCATCATGCTAGAGGGAGAATCTCAGGCTACCTTAAGACAAAATCAAATTTTGGATTCAACGGAAGTAGGTTTAATTACTATTTCTTCTGCGAGTGTGGATTTAGGTAATCAGCAAGAATCGGGAAAAAATGTTTTTGGTGGTAATCGTTTATTTGACATTAAAAATAGCACTAATAATCTGATTACGGCAGTGGGTAATCAAATTTATGGTAAAACTAGCGGCAAAGTTAATTTACAAGGAACTTACAACTTAGCTAGTACTTCTCCATCTCCTACTCTAACCCCTTCAACTCCTATTGCTAATTCTCGCACTTCTCAACCTGTATCTATTTCGGTAAACCCTTCAACCTCTCTAAACTCAAATCGGATTAGACAAACATCAACCTCAAACTTACCACCTCAAGTTAATTCACAGGCTAACAACAGTCAGTCAGCGAGATTAAATTCTGCTTCTCATCCTCAACCCAAACCCAATATTCCCCCGTTACCCACTAAAACTCCTGCAAGAGAAGTCATTACTATTTCTGGCAATCTTACCCCTAAACGTCCTTTATCCAATGGGAATAATGCGATCGCACACAGTGCGCCACTTCCAGCGATCGCCTCAAATCAAGTATTACCTGAACCACCTGTAGTATCTGAACCCTATCGAAAACCAGAACCTATTTTTGATGACAGTTATACTAGTCGAGTTGGTTCTAACTCTCAAGTGATGATAAGATCTAGTCAAATCAATAATCGCAGAAATATTAATAGTAATTCTAAATACCCTTATCGGAAACCTAACAGAACTAGATCACCCGTTAATAATAATTATATTGCCCCTGAGCCTGTTTCGATTTCACCCTTTGATCAAACTCCCACCGATGAAAGTAGTTTAACAGAACCGAGAACTATTAGTTTAAATCCTAATTCAATTAATCGGATTAATGGCAACGGGATTAAAGGGCAAAGCAATCAATCTTCTCCTGCTAATTCCTCGGTAGTTTCTTCAGGAAATGCTAATTCTACCCCTCCACGTTATGTTAATTCCCGACAAAAAAGAAGAACCCTTACTGATATTTTAGTCTTTGCACCTAGTAGCAACCAGAGTAATGTTAGTAGTCAAGGAGGAAATAATAATTCTTCTTTACAGAGTAATAATTCTGCCACTTACAAAGTCATCGTTTCTGCTTCAGATAGTATTGCCGAAAATCAAGTTAAGTCTTTATATCCTAATGCTTTTCGTACTAATTATCAAGGTAAAAGTTTTTTACAAGTCGGTTTATTTAGTAGTCGAGAAAATGCGGAACAGGTATTAAATTCTCTTCGCAGTTATGGTTTAAATCCGATTATTATTCCTTAATCAAAGATATTTGGGTAAGTGGGTGAGTAATACTCAGATCTTGCACCTATGTCTAAATGGGCTGGTGAGGAGAAGTAATGAGTAATGAGTAATGAGTAATGAGTTTAAGAATTGATAATAACTATATCAAAATTTATTTTATTATTTTTCTCTATTTAGTTTATTTGTACTGGTGCAAGATCTCAGTAATAGGTAATAGGTAATAGGTAATAGGTAATAGGTAATAGGTGAGAAATGTTAGTTTTAAGAGATAAACTCCAAAAAAAAATGTTAATCCCTAGTTTTTAAGGCAGCAATTAAATCTAAGCGATCGATTTTATAGCGAATAATTAAAGCCGAAACCAATCCGGCGATCGCTACTATGATAGAAGTAAAAGCATAGTTTAGAATTGCTAATTACCAACAGCAACTATAGATTTCAGTCATCACATTTAACTATTTAAACAAACCTGAGATAAAATCCTGATGTTAGAAGCAACGAACTACCAATTAAAATTTGTTGAATATGGTAGTCTTGAATATCAACAGGCTGCTCAACTAAGATATCGTCTGTTTTACCAAGAACATGGCATTCCGTTTGAATCAATATTTGCTCCTCAAGAAAAACAAAATCTACATCTTGTGATTATAACTAAGATGCACCATCAGGTATTGGCCTATGGTCAATTAAAACAAAAAAATTATGATGAGTTTCAAATTTTTCAAATGGTTGTTGAACCAGAATACCAAAGACAGGGATTAGGAACACTGATACTGAAGACATTAACGAAGGTTGCAATTAATAAAGGAGCAAGTCTTGTGATTCTTCATGCTAGAGTGACAAAAGTACAGTTTTATCAAAGGTATGGCTTTGAGGCTATTGGTGAAGTGTTTGCATCTTTATCAACTGGTGTACCTCATATCAAAATGCAAAAAAAGATATAGTTTAGGTGTTACGCATCTAGATGAAAAATAGCCCATTTGTAGGGGTTTGGTATCCAAACCCTCTCCCATATATAGAGTAAGTCTGTAACTCCCATAGTTATTCTCTTGTCTTCAACACAGCAATTAAATCCAAGCGATCGATTTGATAAACTTTCAATATCAGTGCTTATACGGAAAAAAAAATCAGTAATATATATATAAAGATAAGTATTTTTTCGGTAGAAATTATTATGAAATAATAATATTATTATAACTAGGAATTTTAGTTAATATTGTATAGTAAAAATGAAAAATTTAATTAATTCTACTCTTAATGGTTTAATTCCTACAATTACAGAAAATATATCTATAGCAGCCAGTGCAGCAAGCAATGGAGCTTCTTCAATTCTCAAGCCTGGTGCAGGAATTATTAATAGTAATGATAAGATTACTCAAAACCCTCAAGCTTTTGGTTTTGCTTTTGAACATTTACAAGCGATAGGATTCAATATAAAAGCAGGATTAGAAAATTCAGACCTTCGTGCTGAACAAATACCTGCCGATGGAACTCAATATGGTGCTGATATTCGTGTTCTTGATGGAGTAGGGAAAGTCGTTGCAGAAATTCAAGCTAAAGCAGGCAAATCTGAATATGTAAAAGATCAAGTTAATTCTGGTAATTATCAAGGTGATATTTTAACTAATGCAGAGAATCAAAATATTTCAGGTACAACTATTAATATTGAAGCTAAAGGAATAAAAAGTTTTCCCATCAATCAAGATGTTGCTAAATGGGTAGCCGAAAATCCTTACACGGCTGCCAATTTCATTTATGCAGCAGCAACTGTAGGAGAAATTGGCGGAGCAGGAATACAAGGTGCAGCTATTAACTCTACAATTAATATTCTGCTTCAATCTATTAAAATTGTCGGAGCTTATTGTAGAGGTGAACAAGAATTAACTCAGAAAGAATTAGATAAATTTCTTTTAGAAGCTATCAACGGTTTAAAAAGCGGATTTATTCGTGGTGCAGCGATTAAAACAATTCAGAAACTTACCCAAGGTAATGCTTTTGCTGCTCTTGGCTTCACTGTTGGAGTTGAGGTAATTCCAGCACTAATTAAAGTTTTGACAAATGAAATAACTATAGAGCAAGCAATTGAAGAAGTTGGAGCTAGAGCTTTTACTTCAGGGGTTGTTACTACTTTAGTCATCCTATTTCCACCAATAGGGACAGCTTTACTAAGTTTGTCTATTATTCAAGCAATTTGGTCAGAAATTTCTCCTGAGTGGAAAGAGTATTTGTTCAATGTAGCTGAAACAAGTGTCAAGGCAACAGAAAAAGGATTGAAAACAGGAGTAGAACATCTTAATAAAAATCCTTGGGACTTTTTTGGTAGTTCAGCAGCATCTTCTGCTGCATCATCTGCTGAATTTAAAGCCATGCAAAATGAATTGGATCTGCTCTTAGAGTAAATATTACTTAATACGTAAATATTGTTTTTATTGCTTTTAGTTATTATAATATTACTTAATACGTAAATATTGTTTTTATTGCTTTTAATTATTATAAGGAAAGATTAAAATGTCAAAATTTGAACTCGGACAAATTGTCAAACAAAATTGTGATACATACGCCCATTATGCCATAGTAGTTGCAGAAAATCGTACTATTGGCTGGGTCAATAATTCTACATTAGAAGTTAAAACAATAGAAGGAGAAGACTGGGAAGCCGTCAAAATTAGAGGTAAAGCTTTTGAGTTTGAACAAATTAAAAGAAATATCAAATCTTTCAAAAATGCCTTAGAACAAGGCACAGCAGCCAAATATCATCTCTCAGAATTTAATTGCGAACACTGGGCAACTTTAATGGTTACAGGAAAATCTTATTCTACTCAATCAGGAGTAGTCAAATTTGGAACGGCTGAGATTGTTGGTGGTGCAATGATTGGTATTGGAGCTTCTGCTGGTACAGTTGTTACTATTGCTTCTACATTAGGAGTAGCTGCTTCTACTGGTACGGCAATTAGTAGCTTAAGTGGTGTTGCTGCAACCAATGCTGCTCTAGCTTGGTTAGGAGGTGGAACTATTGCTGCTGGAGGTGGTGGTGTAGTTCTAGGTTCGGCAATTGTTGCTACTGTTTCTACAGGTGGTGCAGTAGTGGCAATTGCAGGAGTTGGCATTATTGGGAAAAAAGTATGGGATAATCTCAGCCAACAAGAACGTCAAGTAATTATTGACATAATCGATAATTCTACTCCAGAACAAGTCAAAGTTGCTTATGGTGTTACCACTGAAAAAGCCATTGAAATACTAGGAAATACTTCTAGCTGGATTGGGAAAAGTACTTTACAGACAGCCAAGTATATTGAAATATTAACTAAAAAGTCAAAGAAAGTTGAGATTACTTTAAACAAAACCGCCGAAATAAGCATTATGGAAGGAAAGAGGACTTTAGATGAAGCGATATTAGCAACGGAGGAAGCATTTAAAACAATTAGTAATGTAGGTAATAAAGTTAGTTCTTGGTTAAAAAATCTTTAGAGAGAGGATGTGAACTTTGTATCACAGAGCAAGCGACTACTCCCTTGTTTTTAATACAGCAATTAAATTTAAGCGATCGATTTGATAGCAAATAATTAAACCCGTAACTAATCCAGCGATCGCCCTACAGTTATTTGAGAAAGTTAGTCTTGTCCGATCAGATCATTGATTGCTGCTAAGATTTCGTTCATTTGTGAAGTACTTATTTGACCAATGTAACCGCTAATGCGATCGTTTGATATAGTACGAATTTGAGTTATTTTTACCCACGAACGCTTAGGTAAAGATCTACAATCTAATTCTAAAACTAGGGGATATTTGACTTTTGGCTGGATGCTAGTAATTGCCAAAATAACCGTCGTTCCAGAACGTTGATTGAAAATATTGTTACTGATAATCAATACAGGGCGAATACCTCCTTGCTCTCTACCACGTATGGGATTTAAGTCTGCCCAATATATTTCTTTCCTTAGTATTCTTCCGTCCAATTGTCAAAACCTCCCCACTCAGCAAATTCCTGTTCTTCTTGGGGATTGAGTTTGGCACATTCAATCTCAAATCTCCGACGACGTAAGCTATTTCTATTTACTTCCAGATTAGCTTCTATTGCTTTAGAACGACTAGGATATATCTTCTGTTCAACTAAATAATCGATTTCTGAGAGTAAATTTTCGTCTATGGTGATGGCAACTTTCTTTTGCATAGGTTTTGATTTGGTATGATAAAAATCATACTTTACATTATAGCTCTAAAAATTATTCTCTGGTTTTTAAAACAGCAATTTGAAATTTTTACTTGCTGGTAATGTTGTCTGGCGAGTTCTTCGTAGGCGGTTTGCTCTTTAATTTTAACATCACTGGGCAATGGAAGTTTAAAAAAAGATAAGAGTTAATGCACATACATTTTTATATACTAGACCTCTTGCACAAAAAACCGAGAATCAATTATGGTGACAGGGATAAAGTTCCAAAACTATAAACATTCCCCTATTGCCCATTAAGCCATGGACTATTCCCACCAATTCTGCAAGAATTCTACAAATAATCTTAACTTCGTCAATTACGTGTATGAGGGGATAAACTAATTAAATCCTCAATATTTTTTTCCATAGTTTCACAAATTTGCTCTAAGGGTAAATCATTTTTATCAAACCCAAAAGGATTTTCAATTTCAATGCCGATCGCCTCAATTCCAAATACGGTAAAACTAATTAAAATAACAAAAATAGGAGTCCAAAAATGAAGTTCATCTACTAACTGAAATGGGAGAGTTATACAATAAATTAATAGCAATTGTTTTAAATGAATATTATAAGCCAGAGGAATAGGTGTTTTTAAAATTCTTTCACAACCACCTAAAATATCTACTAATTTATCTAACAACTGAAACAAGGCAATTAATTGATAACTATTAATTTTTTTTTGTTCATACTGTCGTTGTAAATAATCACTAATCCAAAAAGCGATTTCTAAAGGAGGGTTATTCATTTTTTTTAGTTTTTCGTAGTAAACTAAAGGCATTAAATGACCTAAATCTTCGTTCACAGGTAAAGAGCGTAAATGCAATTTAGTCGCTACGGCAAAAGCTACTAATAAGCGTAAGTTAGTTATTTTTGCTTCTCGATCGTCAGTTGTCTTTTCTTCAATACTCACATAAATTGTACGAGCTAAATTACGTACTGTATTAATTAAACCTCCCCACAGTTTTCTGCCCTCCCAAAAACGATCGTAAGCGGTATTTGTCCGAAAAACCAACAATAAACCTAATACTACACTAGGAACAATTCCACTTTCTACTGGTAAAGCAACATTAATGCCTTGAGCGTATAAGAAAACAATTAAGATACTGAATAAGCCAGAAAATAGAACTCGTGGCAAAATAGCTGGAACAACAGAATATCTTAAGTTCAATAAAACTTGAAACCATTGTCTTTTATTTATTTTAGTGTTATTCTTCATTAATCAAATCTAACTTGATCAGCAGTATTACTGGAATGAATATGATTGGGAGAAATTGAAAATTATTTAAATTGAAAGTTTTGTTCAACAGGCTATAATAGTATATTTGGATCAAAAACTTAAAATTCAGAGAAAAAAAATTTAGTCTATGTCTCGATATAGAGGTCCTCGATTGAGGATAACACGCCGTCTAGGTGATTTACCCGGTTTAACCAGAAAAAATGCTCGTCGTCAATATCCTCCCGGGCAACACGGACAAAATCGCCGTAAACCTTCTGAATATGCAATTCGGTTAGAAGAAAAACAAAAACTTCGTTATAACTACGGCATTACGGAAAAACAATTAGTTCGTTATGTAAAAAAAGCTCGTCGGGTGGGTGGTTCTACTGGACAAGTATTATTACAATTGTTGGAAATGCGTTTAGATAATACCGTGTTTCGTCTCACCATGGCTCCCACAATTCCAGCGGCTCGTCAGTTGGTGAATCATGGTCATGTGATGGTTAATGGTAGAGTCGTCGATATTTCTAGTTATCAGTGTCGTGTTGGTGATGTAATTACCGTTAGAGATAGAGATCGTTCTCGTACTCTGGTGAAAGCAAATACTGATAATCCGGGCTTGGCTAATCTTCCCAGTCATTTAGAGTTTGATAAGGGTAATTTAGTCGGTAAAGTAAACGGCATTGTTGAGCGTGAATGGATTGCTTTAAATATTAACGAACTACTCGTGATTGAGTACTATTCACGAAAAGCTTAATTTACTATCTGACTTGTCACGGGATCTCTGAAAAGCCTTAAAAAAAAAGGGTTTTACTCAAAAAACTTGTTGTCAATGATCAACGTAAGAACAGGGTTTGAATGATGTCTGTTTGCGATCTCTTTTTAGTCGAAAAAGATTCCGTGAGATGATCAAACTTTATTAGATGAGAAGCTTGAGAAGTGTGGGGAGTGTGGTTCATATTAGCATTTCTTCCCCTATCTTCCACCTCTTCCCCTTCTTCCCTATCCTTGTCACAACCGTGAATTTTTGAAAATGTCAGAAATTTAGCCACCGGAGAAATAATGCTTATTAATGAATAAAAGGGCTTTTAGTTAAATAATTGTAGTTTTGAAAAGTGGAAGTTCAGATATAATAAACCTATTAACTTTATTTTTTGTTTCTGTAAGAGGAAAAATACTATGGAAAAGTTAGCTACCTTATTCGCTTTAGTAGTGACATCTGCTACCGTTTTAACGGCTTGTGGAGGAACGGAAACAACAACCCCGACTACTTCTGAGGAAGCATCTCCCACTGAGTCTCCTGAAGCCAAAACATCTCCAGAAACAGTAACTGCGGTCAAGTTGATTCCCGTAGCTGTTTTCGAGGAAATTGATATCGACAAAAAAGGCGAAATCAGTCAAGTTCAATTTGTGGAATATTTCGTCGTGAACAAAAAGGAACTGACGGAGGAAGATGCTGAGAAGAACTTTAAAAAATTAGACAAAGATGCTACAGGAACTTTGACCAAAGAAGAAGCAACTGGTGAGAAATAAGTTTTTTTGCTTTATCTCTCTTCTGCGATTCGATTCCCATCAAACAATGAGTCCGAGTAGAGTTAGCCAAAGGCTGACGGTGGACAATATTCTTGCGGCAATTCTGATTATGGAAATTTTGTTCAAGTTATTGCGATCAAATATCAGTAGAAACTTCTGAAATTTTCCCACCTTCCTATCCATCTCCAAGGAAAATGAAACAGCCCCTGCCCAGTATAACCCTGCTTGTTTACTGGTGGGAACGTCAAAAACCATAGATCCCACTCCATTCTCGAAGAATCGGTAAAACCAGAGTAATTGGAGCTTGCCTCTCTATAGTGACACGAGCAATAGTAGTAGTTCCAGAAGTTATTTTCAAATTTTCTGGTCCTTTAGAAGACGACCATTTATAACCACTAGGTGTAGAAGAATCAAGCTGTAGCGGTGCTTGTACTGCTATTACTGGTCCTACTTTAGATATAAGCTCTTCTACGACTTCTGGGTTGCCTACGAGACTAGTAGCTCCTTGCTTGGTAATTGGAAAAGCGGAGACTTTGGTAACAGTTCCCACAATGCCTCCAAATCGTTCGCGACGGACTGAATCGGGAGTAATATAAATGTTCATTCCCGATTTAATCTTTTTGCCATCGCCGATGGGGAAATAAGCCACGCTTGATATCTGTTCTGATACGCCATTAACTTTAATCGAACCCAGAGAATCTCCTGGATTAAGAACTGAACTATTGCTCTTGGTAAGTTCGAGGATACATCCACTATAAGGACTTTTAATTTGTTGATTGTATTCAAATTGTTTTTGGAGTTGGGCAATATTGTGTTTGACTTCTTGAATCTGATTTTTCCGTCCCGCTGAAGCTTCTAAGTTTTGTTGCTCTAGAATTTTAATTTGGGTATCGAGTTGCTGTAACTCAGCTTTTAACTGGGAGATAGTACTTAAGTTTTCTGAATATTTTTGTTGAGTTTCAGTTTCTTTGATGTCTAGTTCTGTTAACTTGGCTTGATATTTACCAATAACATCAAGGTTATCTAAATATTTCTGTTCAACTTCTGTCTTCTGAGTATCTAACTGTTTTAACTCTGCTTTTAACTTGGAGACGCTTTGAAGATTCTGCCTATATTCTTGTTCTGCTTCTAGGACGCGATCTGAAGAAATTGCCCCTTCTTCCAATAAAGAGCGAAGCTTTTCAGTTCTTTCTTTCAAGACAGGGACTTGTGCTTGAGCATCTTGAATTTGTTGCTGAAGACTGACCTGTTGTTTGTCAAGAGCTTTAAGGCCTTTATCTCGAAGTATTGGAGTTAAAACTTGAGTATCAGAAAGTTGCTGTCGTAAACTGGCTCTTTCTTGTTTAATTGCTTTAATTTCCCGGTCTTTGAGAATCGGACTTAAGTTTAAAGCGTCTTCAAGGCGTTGTCGTTTACTTGCTTGCTCTTGTTGGATGGCTTTAATTTCTAGGTTGGTGCGTTGAATCTGAAGTGTATCGGCTTCTTGTTCCTGACCTTGTAACTGTACCAGCTTTTCTTTTTCAAGCTGGAGTTTCTGGCGAACCTCGAACGGGTCTATTGTGGCGATAACTTGATCTTTTTCAACACAATCTTCGGGTTTCACTTTCAGTTGTTTTAATTGACCTTCCACTGGAGATTGAATATTTACTACGCGACGCGGAAGAATTAGAACCCCTTTACTGGTAACATTGACAGGGATTTGGCCAAAAATACTCCAAATAATCCCTGCTACTACCAATGCTCCTAAAGTTGATAAAGGTAGCCAGTCTTGGCGACCAACTATTTGCATCAATTGATCGAGTCTTTCTGGAGATGATAAACGTTCTAAAGATTCTTCTCTGAATATTTGATTTTTTTCTCGATTATTCATGATAATTAAACTATGAAAAATATTTGTACTGGTTCTATTTTCTGTATATATTTGCTATAATTATGTCAGATTAAAATTCATAAATTATTAGAGCATAAGTGACAAAATGATAGATTATAATTTGGCAATTAATCATATATTAATGCAACAAAATATCAAGACCATAGGCAAAAATATTCAATATTCTATTGGTTTAGTAATTGTTTGTTTACTAATATTAATTCTTCTTTGGCTACCAGATTTACTGAAAGGAAAAAGAAATTAATTCAACTGTCGAGCAACTAGTCGAGCAAACAATCCCTCCCGCTCGATTAATTCAGTAAATGAACCTACTTGAACAACTCGGCCCGCTTCAAGCACATAAATGCGATCGGCATGGCGAATGGTGCTCAGGCGATGAGCAATGACAATACGAGTGGCACTAAGAGTTTCTAAACTTTGAGTAACCACTGCTTGGGTATGGTTATCTAAAGCACTAGTAGCTTCATCCATGAGAATTATCTTCGGTTTGCCAATTAAGGCACGAGCAATTAGTAATCTTTGTCGTTGTCCTCCTGATAAATTACTTCCTCCTTCGCTGACAACAGTGTGCATACCCATGGGCATTTGTTCAATATCCTGAGCTAAACCAGCCATTTCTGCTGCTTTCCCAGCTTCCTTGAGGGTTATCAACGCTCCACAAGCGATATTGTCAAAAATTGAACTTTGCTGAACACGACCATTTTGCAATACTACTCCTAATTGCCGTCGTACTGAGATAACATCTAATCCAGCCAAATCTTGCCCATCGTAATAGACTGTGCCACTTTGAGGAATTTCAAACCCCAATAACAGCCGAAATAAGGTTGATTTACCACTGCCGCTGGGTCCTACTACGGCAATAAATTCCCCTGGATTAGCTTCAATCGAGACATTTTCGAGAATTAGTGGACCATCTTCTCGATAGCGAAAGGTGATATGATCTAAAATGACACGACCTGCTAAACGACCAGAATCAGTTCGATTAGGATCGTATTCGGTTGGTGCTTGGACAATTGATTTGGCTCGCTCCCACAGAGGAACAATGCCTAAAATATCAGTTAGGGTATTACTCAAATCGGTAACGCCGCTAATAAATATACCGAAGGCCGCATAAAAAGCTAGAAATGTTCCTGCGGTTAAACCACTTGGGTTGCCCTTCGCTTTAGCTATTTCTATAAACAAGATGGCAAACCAAAATAGCAATACTGAACTGATTAGAGGTAACGCTTCGTTAAAAGTAGATAGCGCATCATTAATCTGTTGGATACTAAAGATTAGCTTAGTTTTTTGGCTGTATTTTTCTGCCCAAGCCGCAAAGGCTCGTTCTTCTGCCGCCGCTACCCGCAGTTTGGCAACACCACCGATTAGTTGTACCGTAAGTCCATCGATTTCACCATCAAGTTCTTCTTGTTGACGTTCTTTGCGGACTAAAAAAATGCCAGAAGTTATGGTGACGATAATGGCTAAGATTGATATTCCTAAACCAATCAGGGCAAGTTTGATGCTATAGATAAACATCAGTCCTAAATTGAGCAGGGAAAAAAGACCGCTGAGTAAGGTACGCTGACTAGCACCACTAAGTTGACTGCGGATTTGACGAATTGCCAGGAGACGATTTACCCAATCGCCAGAGGTATATCGGCGGAAAAAAGCAGGAGTTATTTTGAGCAGTCGATCCCAAACTGCCAACTGTAAATTAACGTCGGTGGCATTTTCAACTCGCAGGGTAATAATTCCTTGAGATAGTTGAAAAGCTGATTTGCCTAAAGCCGCAGCAAATAATGCCAGTCCAATTTGCCATAACAGAAGGCGATCGCTATCGGGAATTGCTTGATCTATTAACATTCCAGTAGCTAGGGGAACTACCATGCCTAGGATTGTGGCCAGTGCGCCAACGAGAATAATGAGGAGGAGATCTTTTTGATAACCTTCAATGCCAAACTGAAATAATTCGACTATTTTATGTATTACTAAAGGCAAAGGGCGGTAGAAAACATAGGCAGTAGTAGCTATAGTTTGAGCTACTGCTTTCGTTACGGTTGTGCGAGTTTCTCGAACGGGCTCAAATAAAAGATAACCTTTACCCTTTTCTGGATCTGGCAATAGTGCTATAGGAGAATTTCTCTCCTTGATATAACCAAGAATAGGACCATGTTCTTGTTGCCACCAATTTCCCACTAGCTGAACCTGACGAATGCGACATTGGGAAGCACGGGCGATCGCTTCTAGGGGGTTTTGGAGCAAACTGAGGTCTTCTGAGGCTGCGGGGGGCTGAATTTTAATCTTTTGTACTCTACCTACTGCGCCAGCCGCAATTAACAGGGGTGTCCCTGTTCGATCGAAACTTATTGGTTGAGGGTGTAAAACGGAGGCTAACTTATCTAAAGCGGAAGAGGTTAATTGCTGATTTAGCTGCTCTCTGGCTTGAAAGCGACGAAATTCTGCTTGTTTTCTCTCTTGGGCGTAGAAATATAAAGCGTAGCAGAAGTATTTTTGGAAAATCTCTAAACTAACGGTTAGTTGTTCCCTATTGCTATACTCAAATGTGGGGATAACATTAATTTCCGTGGGGCTTTGGGCAGTTAACCACATTCCGTTAACCAGAGGAAACCAGGGAGAGTCCTGATCTAAAAATAACTCGGAAAAACCCCCCCAAGAAGTTGTGCCTTGAGTCACTTTAACCCAGATAAGTTGGTTGGGAGGAGGTTCGATTAATTGATTTGTTTCCAAGGAATAGGGAGTTGGAAGAGAACAGGGAGAAAGGGAAGTATTTTCTTGACTTAGGGGTTTTGGTGAAGATTCAAAGGCTAAAGTTTCTCCTAAATGTTGCAACCAGCCTTCTAAAAGTGTCATCTGTTCTGGATTTCCTGCCGCAATTTGTCCGCCAAAATCCTCCATTGAGAATTGCCGAAGTTCTACATCTTCTAAGGGAACTGCTAAAAGGCCCAGTTGTTGAGTTACTGCTACACCACATAAGAGTTCACCCGGATTAATAGTAAATAAATAGCGACGCTCTCCCATAGGCTTTTGGTTGTCAACTTGGGTGGCAAATACGGAGATTTGTCCAGAGATTACCAGCCAAACCACTTGGGGATTAAGCAGCAAAAAGGGCTGATTACTTTTAATTTTGTCAACTTTGGGAGTGAGTTTTTTTTCAATAAACATAATTAATTATTACCAATTAAAAAAACATTGCTACTAAAAGAATCCTCTTCTGCCTATTCCCTGACAACTGATGCCAAGTCTATTAGAGAACTTGGTTGTATCCCATAAACCGCCTTGAAATCAATTTCAAGGCTAATAACAATCGTTCACTAAAGTGAACTAAAATGGAGAAAACGAGGATTTTTTAAATTGAACTTAAAAGCTTATGCTGTAAATCTTTGAGTTATCTTTAGATAACGGCGGCTATTAGCCTCGAAATTCATTTCGAGGTGGGATTATTTAATTGGTGCAAGACAACCCAATGAACGACTGCTCACAATAGAGGATGAAGAGAAGGAGGAGAATGAAAGTTTTAGAGAAATCACCTTAATTACCTCCAATCAAACGGATATAAGTACCTTCCTGTTCTCGTAATTCTTCATGAGTACCTCTTTGGACAACTTTCCCTTGTTCGAGAACGATAATTTCATCACAATCTCGAATAGTGCTGAGACGGTGGGCAACTACGATACAAGAACAACCGCGCTTTCTCAGATTGCGATCGACAATTTGTTCGGTTTCCGCATCCAAAGCACTGGTAGCTTCATCTAAAACGAGGATGCTAGGATTTCTCACCAAGGCACGAGCAATTTCTAGTCTTTGGCGTTGTCCCCCACTAAGATTCATGCCTCCTTCACTGAGTTGAGCATCGTATCCCCCCGGTAAAAACAAAATCGCTTCGTGAATAGCTGCATCCTGACAAGCTTGTACTAAATCCGCTTCTGGAATAGTAGAGTCCCAAAGAGTAAGGTTATCTCGAATTGTACCAGCAAAAAGAAAGATATCTTGTTCCACCATAGCTAGAGAGTTAGCAAGGACTGAACGGGGTATTTGAGTACGAGAAATACCATCAAAGAGGATGTCCCCTGACCAAAATGGGTAAAGTCCACAGATGAGTTTAGCAATGGTAGATTTGCCCGAACCACTGCCACCAACTAAGGCAATTCTTTGTCCGGGTTTAACAGTTAGATTTAAGTTTTCAATCAGTGGTGCTTCTAAGTTACTGTAGCCGAAAGTTAGCTGACGTAGTT
>CAJHXH010000379.1_pt1 | contig 21361 bp, 14 predicted proteins | sample 9198571 | NCBI WGS metagenome assembly CAJHXH01 (sample SAMEA7708301, study PRJEB35096) | sediment metagenome | biome: marine neritic benthic zone biome [ENVO:01000025]; feature: sediment [ENVO:00002007]; material: shallow marine sediment [ENVO:03000034] sea grass bed [ENVO_01000059] ... | reverse complement strand
CCAGTAATTTAGGCAAATTAATGAGAGGGGAAAAAGGGTTGCGTAGTTGCACTCCCGCAGGTGTTATGGAAATTCTCAAAGAATATAATTTACCAATTGCGGGTAAAAAGGCGGTAGTGGTAGGTAGAAGTATTTTAGTGGGAAAACCTTTATTGTTAATGCTATTAGAGGAAAATGCAACGGTGACAATTGCCCACTCTCGCACCGAAAACTTAGCCGAAGTCACCCGTGAGGCAGACATTTTAATTCCCGCGGTAGGCAAGCCCAATTTAATTACTGCTGACATGGTTAAACCTTCAGCCGTGGTAATTGATGTAGGGATAAATCCCATTGAAACTCAAGGGGGAAAATCTCGTTTGGTTGGTGATGTTGCTTATGATGAGGTAAAAGAGGTGGCATCTTATCTTACTCCTGTGCCAGGAGGAGTAGGACCTATGACAGTAGCAATGTTACTGAAAAATACATATTTAAGTTATTTGGGAGAATTAGAATAAAACAAAGGGTGGATAATTTTTCCCATCTTTCGGAGAAAATAAAGGCTACATCTGGAGATCTTTTCCCCCCTTGTGGCAACCTAAAAATCGTTGAGGAACTCAACTGCTTATTAATCAAAGGTTATATCTTTTTTTGTCCAAAGTCTAATTGAATGTTAAGTTTTGTGTGCGTTTGCCCTGAATCCGACACCAAAACTCACGAAGTCTATGTTATAATATAAGATGATGAATCTACGTAGAATCTAAAGCTTTAGACTTTCCAGAAACACAATTTTTTGGTTCATGTGTACTGATGTTTCTGACTTTGATCATCAACACGATCGGCCATCCAGGTGCCAGTTTCAGTGATCACGTTGGTGAAGAGACCTTGAAGAACACTTTTTTGAGATATAGTATATTGTGTTTCTTGCTCATTTTGCTGTGGGCGATCGCGATCGCACCAGCCGAAGACTGATTAGGTATAACGGTGCTACTTTCAGGGATCGCCTCTAACCGATTAGATCTAATTGATTTGCCAAGATCAAACAGAGGATTAGATTAAAAATTATTTCAGCTCATTTAAGATTGGAGGTGGAAAATCATGATGTCTGAATTTGAAAAAAACATTAGTGGGAGAATTGCGAATGTTACTATCGCAGACTCGACAATGACCAACAAAGTAGAATTGCCCGACTTGATTCCCTACAAACCCAAAAAGTGGGATGGTGCGATCGTCATTTCTACTCAACCAGAGACTAAGACTGATGCGGAGGAAATTACCACAGAAGATAGTCTCTATATTGACTGGGCAGCTATCAATCGAGGATCTGTAAATACTGTCAATACTTTCCATACTCGTCTCTTCCTTGACGGTTCACCTATCAAGAATTGGTATAGCAACCCGCCACTGAAACCGAATAAATATAGCAGGGTTCGAGACTTTGAACTTGATCCCCTCCCAGCAGGCAATCATACTCTAACACTCGAAGTTGATTACCGTAATGAAGAACCGGAAAGCAATGAGGAGAATAACATCTTCGAGAAAGAGTTTACTGTTGTCAATGTTAACATACCCGACTTGACTCCCTACCAACCCAAAAATTGGGATAGTCCGATCGTCATTTCTACTGAAGCAGGGACTAACAGCGATGCCACAGTAATAACTACAGAAGATACTCTCTATCTTGACTGGGCAGCTATCAATCGAGGATCTGTAAATACTGTCAATACTTTCCATACTCGTCTCCTCCTTGACGGTTCACCAATCAAGAATTGGTTTACCAAAGCGCCACTGAAACCGAATTTTTATATCCCGGTTCGAGACTTTGAACTTGATCCCCTCCCCGCAGGGAATCACACTCTCACTCTCGAAGTTGATTCCCAGAACGAAGAACCCGAAAGCAATGAGGAGAATAACGTCTTCGAGAAAGAGTTTACGGTTGTTCCTTCTACCCTGCAAATTCCCAATGATACCTATTTTGATAAACAGTGGTCTTTTCATAACACAGGACAGCCCACAGAACCCTACGAACGCATTGGAACACCTGATGCTGATATTGATGCCCCTGAAGCTTGGAATATTCAAACAGGGGATGGCAGTATCGTCATCGCAGTTATTGATACCGGAGTTGATTACCATCATCCTGATTTAGACGATAACATCTGGACGAATCCAGGAGAAATTGCTGACAACGGCATTGACGATGATGGCAATGGTTTTGTGGATGATTACTATGGCTGGGACTTTTTCTATGGAGATCCTGATCCCGATGCCGGACGAGATAGAGGAACCCATCTGGCAGGAATTATCGCCGCCGAAGGCAATAACGGGATAGGGGTAGCTGGGATCAACTGGGATGCCCAAATCATGCCCATTCGCGTTTTTAGTAACTGGGGTACAGCCTCAGGATTGAGTGGGGTTCACGCTGTTGAATATGCAACGATGATGGGGGCTGACATTATCCAGGTGACTTGGGGCTTAGAGGATTCTGATCCCTCTGGCAACCTCTATCAACAGGACTTATACAATGCGATCGCTGCTGCCGAAGAAGCGGGAATTTTAGTCATCGTAGCTCTTGACGACTACTATCCCTATCCTGCCAACTACGACCTAGATAACATTATCACCGTAACCAGTACGGATGAAAACGATAATGTATCCACTACCTCCGGCAGTACCTCCGACAACGACGACACACCCAAGGTAGATTTAGCTGCGCCAGGTGGAACCCTTTATTCGAGAGTTTATAGTACCCTGCCTGAAACGTTTCACGGTCCCTTGCCTGAAGGAGAATATGGTACCATCAGTGGCGGTACCGTCGTGGCTGCTGCCCATGTGTCCGGGGTGGCTGCTTTAGTCTGGGCCGAAGACCCTGAGTTAACTGCAGCAGAAGTTAAGCAAGTGCTATTAGAGAGTGTTGATCCCCTGCCTGAGTTAGAGGGAATAACAGTATCAGGGGGGCGACTCAATGCTTACAATGCTCTGGTTGCCACTCAAGCGGGTAAGATTAAGGGAAGTCAGTGGCATGACCAGGATCAAGATGGTGTTTGGGATGCAGGAGAGGCGGCCTTAGAAAACTGGACCATTTACATTGATGCCAACCAGAATGGACAATTAGATGACAATGAAAAATTTGCCCTGACAGACAAAGATGGCAACTATAGTCTGAACTTATTGCAACCAGGAACCCATACCATTGCACAAGTCAGCCAACCAGGATGGAGTCAAATTTATCCCCTTGCTCAAACCTACGAAATAGAACTAGCAGCAGAAGAGATCATCTCTGGGGTTAATTTTGCTAATGTCTTATCTAACCCAGCCCAGATCCAAGGGAACAAATGGCACGATCTCGATGGTGACGGGATCAAGGATCAAGGAGAAAGCGGTTTAGCAGGTTGGACGATTTACCTTGACCAGAACCAAAATGGTCAATTAGATGCAGGGGAAATGTCTACCGTAACTGATGCTGATGGTAACTATACCTTTAATGACCTAGCTCCAGGAACTTATACCCTAGGAGAAGTAACCCAAGCTGGGTGGCAGTCCACTTATCCCAACCTGACTCCTGTTGCCTTTGAATATGTTTGGTCTGACAGCAATCAACCCAACGGTCCTAGTTTCAACTGGATTGATATTTCAGGGTTGGGAACCTCTCTCTATTTTTCCGACGATGATCGACAGGAGTTAGTGGACTTACCCTTTGAGTTCCCCTTTTATGACAAGACAAGGGATTTCGTCAATATTTCCTCTAACGGATTTTTGACCTTCATGGTTGACTATGAGGAGACGATTGTTGGCAGTAGTAGCAGGGCTTCAGAAACCCTTGAGAACAGCAGCACTCTCTCGGCATCTAAAGTCTATGTCGGCCAGCAAGCTCCCATCCCCCATGTTGTTCCTCCCAATGGGGTAATGGCGGCCTTTTGGGAAGACCTTGATCCCCATAACGGAGATGGAGTCTATTACCACTACGATGAACTCGCCAATCAATTCATCGTCCAGTATCAAGAAGTTCCTGCGGATATATACGGGAGTTACTCAGGCGGTCCATATACCTTTGAGATTATCCTCAGTCCCGATGGCACCATTGTTTACCAATATTACGACCTGGATGGGGATGTTACTGAAGCCACCGTTGGCATTGAAAATGAGTATGGCAACCAAGGTATTCAACTAGCCTACAAAGAGGCTTATCTTGAAGATGAATTAGCTGTTAAGTTTGAATTAGTGCCTACAGCATTTGTTTATCAGACGGTGGAACTGAGTCCCGACGAAATTGCTACTGGCGTTAACTTTGGTAATCGAGAAATACCCACTGGTCAAATTGCAGGAACGAAATGGCATGATCTTGATGGGAATGGCATTCAGGATAGTGGAGAGGTTGGTTTAGCGGGTTGGACTATTTACCTAGACGAGAACGCAAATGGTCAACTAGATAACGGTGAACTGTCTACGGTTACTGATGCTGAGGGTAATTACAGTTTTACTGGCCTTGAGGCTGGAACTTATACGGTTGCAGAAATTCTAGGTGATGCTCAGGCCACCTATCCTCAAACCTCTCACTACGAGTGGTCTGATAGTAATGATGTAGGGGGCCCAAGTTTCAACTGGATTGATATTTCAGCAGTGGGAACCTCTATCGACTTTGAGCACGGCCATGATTATAAGGAAGTGGCGTTACCATTTGGCTTCCCCTTCTATGGTAAAGCGCAAAATAGCCTCAAGATATCCTCTGAGGGATACCTTACCTTTGGCAGTGATGGTACGGACCACACCAACGATGAAATACCTAATTCCCAACAACCCAATGACTTGATCGCACCTTTCTGGGACGAGCTTGATGGTAAGACAGGTTCAATCTACTATTACCACGATCAAGACACAGAGCAATTTATTGTCCAGTATCAAGATATCCTTCAGGATATATATAACAACCCAGATCGCGCTAATACCTTTGAAGTCATTCTTAGTGCTGATGGAACGATTCTCTATCAATACGATGATCTCAATGGCACACTTTGGGATGTAACGGTTGGTATTGAAAATAGTAGTGGTACAGAAGGTATCAATATTGTTCACAACGATCCTTATCTTGAGGATGATTTAGCCATCAAAATTGAGTTAGTCCCTGAAACTCCCTTATCTCATACTGTCTCTCTTGACTCTGGGGAAACTGTCTCTGACATTAATTTTGGTAACCAAGTAGATACTCACTTTTTCCTCGATATTGATGGGGAAGGACAATGTTCCGCGGCAGTAGATGGTTTATTATTCTATGGTTATCTCAGTGTTCGTAATTTACCAGATCCATTACCCACTCAGTTAACTCAACAGTTAACAGACAATTTAATTGCCCCGAATAGTAATACCACTCGTACAAAAGGTACAGAAATTGCCGATTATTTAGAATCCTGTCAGGAAATGATCGACGTTGACGGTGATGGTAATATCTCTGCCAATATTGATGGTTTACTTACCTATGGTTACCTGAATATTCAGGGTATTGGTGTACCTGCTTTAATTATTAATTTAATGCAAGAGTTAGCCGATAATCTCATTCCTGAAGGTTCTGGTGCTACTCGTACTACGGGAGCTCAGTTAACTGAGTTTCTGGGCAACCATATCATCTAATTGTAGAGGTAAGGTGGGCATTGCCCACCCTACATTTAGGTAAATACGAAAGTCCTGAAAATAATATACTAAACGCAGGAATTGGATGTTATCATAAAGATAATAAAATCTACGTAGAATCTAAAGCTTTAGGCTGTCAAGAAACACAATTTTTTAGTTCATCTGTACTGATGTTTCTGACTTTGATCATTAACACCATCGGCCATCCAGGTGCCAGTTTCAGTGATCACGTTGGTGAAGAGACCTTGAAGAACACTTTTTTGAGATATAGTGTATTGTGTTTCTTATTCATTTTGCTGTAGGCGATCGCGATCGCACCAGCCGAAGACTGATTAGGTATAAAGGTGCTACTTTCAGCGATCGCCTCTAACCGATTAGATCTAATTTATTTGCCGAGATCCAACACAGGATCAAAAATATCTCGGATCATTTAAGATTGGAGGTGAAAAATCATGACTGAATTTAACATTTATCAATTTACAGATAGCACTGATTCTGGTTCACTCCGTCATGCTATTATCCAAGCTAACAATAGTGCTGAAGATGATGTCATTAATCTAGTCGAAGGCACTTATACCCTCTCATTAGAGGGAAGGAAGGAAGATGAAGCGGAAACTGGAGATTTAGACATTACTTCTGGAGATGTCATCACTATTAAAGGGGTTGGTAATGATAAGACTATTATTGATGCCCAACAGCTTGATCGCGTCTTTGATGTATTAGGAGAAAGTACCCTAATTCTTGAGGATTTAACCATCACAGGAGGAGCGGCTTTATTGCGCTGGGAAGGCGGCGGTGGAGTCAGAGTTAAAGATGGTAATCTTACCCTCAAAAATGTCCATGTTTTCGATAACGAAGCCCTGGATAATGGTGGTGGTGTATCTATTGAAAGTGGACTCCTTAATAAACCTACTATAGAGATTGTTAATAGCGTGATTTCCGAGAACGAGACAGGAGGAGAGGGTGGTGGACTACACATCGAAGAGCGTGATGCTATTAGCACCATAACCAACATTTCCATTTTAAATAATTCTGCTGGGTCTGGGGGAGGTATCACTAACGCTGGAACTCTCACCATGACAAATAGCCTCATTAAAGGTAATTATGCTGATGGCGGTGGTGGTGGTGGCATCAAAAATGCCAACAATCTTACCCTCATTGACAGCCGAGTCACCCTTAATACTGCTGAGGCCTCTGGAGGTGGTATCCGTAACGTTCACGACACTAACGCCCAGGCTATTGTCATCAATACCACAGTAGATCAAAATAAAGCAGGTAACAATGGTGGTGGCATCGAGAATGCTAGCACTGGAACAACACTATCCTTGATCAACACCACAGTCAGTGACAACTTCGCGAGAAGAAGTGGCGGTGGTGTTTATAATTCTGGCACTACCGTAGGAACAATTATTTTTAACAGCCTTATTACCGATAACAGGGCACTGTTAAATGGGGGTGGCATTACTAATTCATCAAGTTACGAAAACCCCATAATTCTTGAAAACACTATTGTTTATGGAAATTTGGATGAAGGTGGTGGTGACGAATTTAACTCAATCAAGCATGATGTTGCTGGCTTGATTGTGGGTGATGCTCATAACCTAGTGGGAGATCCGACAGGTGCATCAACTCCTAGCACCATAGGCACAGGAACGGATCTAGTCGGTGAAGATCCTTTACTTGGTACTTTGCAATATAACGGTGGCGTGATTATTGGTTCTTCTCTAGATAACGGCGAAAGGGGGCTAACTCTCACTCAAAAACCAGCTGAGAATAGCCCAGTCATTGATGCTGGAGACAACACCAACTTTATGGATCTCATCGAACCATTAGTTGATCAACGGGGCTTTGCTCGTTTTGTTGACGGCGATGGCAACAATACAGAAATAATTGATATCGGTGCTGTGGAATTGTCAGTCTCAGAAGGAAATCAGTCTGACTTAACTTCCTTCCATCCCGATGGTTGGGATGATGCCATTGTCATTTCCACCGAACTGGATACAAATACTGATGCAGTCGAAATTACCACCGAAGACTCTATCTATATTGACTGGGCAGCAATCAATCAAAACAATGTCAAAACACAAAATCCTTTTGAGGTTCGCGCTTTCGTCGATGGTAATCTCATAGGAAGTTGGGTGGTAGCTCCAGATGATCTAGAACCTAATGAAGCCTTTCCTGTAACGGATATTGAATACAGTCGTCTCCCAGAAGGAGTTCACACAGTTAGGGTAGAACTTGATACCCTTAACCAAGAATCGGAAAGCAATGAGCAGAACAATATCTTTGAGAAAAATTTTACCGTTGTCCCTGAGGGCATAATCGACTTAACTCCCTCTGACCCAGAAAATTGGGATGGTGCACTCGTGATTTCTACTCAACCAGGTAATCATACTGATGCAGAGGTGATTAACACAGAGAATACCCTTTATATTGACTGGGCAGCAATCAATCAACTCAATACGGTAACGGGGAATCCCTTCGAGATTCGCTTGTTACTTGATGGTAATCCCATACAAACTTGGCTCATCGAGCCAGATAATATCAATTACGATCTTAATCAACCTTTTGGGGAAATTGATATTGAACTCTTACCTCTTCCAGAAGGAGAACATACCATTAGTTTAAAACTTGATTATTTCAATCAAAAACCTGAAGATAACGAGGAGAATAATAGCGTTGAGAAAACATTTTCTGTTGTGCCTATTGTCCCTTCTGTTCAAGTTTTAGACGTAACCACTATAGTTGATGAAAATGATGGGGGAGATGGTGGAACAGGATTATCCCTACGAGACGCTGTTGATCGAGCCAATGGCTATCAAGGAAATACTACCATTAACCTAGAGGCAAAAGACTACAACTTAACTTTGCAGGGAACAGGCGAAGATAATACCATGACAGGAGATTTGGATCTCACTTCTGGTGGAATCGTCACCATTAAAGGAGCTGGTCGCAATCAAACCATTATTGATGGGGGCGAGATTGATCGCATTTTCCATGTCTTGGAGGGAACTACTCTCGTTCTTGAAGACCTTACCATTACAGGAGGAGACATCAAGGGATCTAGTAATAATGAGGGCGGTGCAGTTAAAGTTACTAATAGCAATCTCACTCTCAAAAATGTCAATGTTGTAGAAAACACAGCCAAAGGTCATGGTGGTGCTATATACATTAAAGATGGCGATCTTACCATAACAGATAGCGTAATCTCTAACAACGAGTCAGAAGACGAGGGAGGAGGAATTTATATTTATGACAGTCCTAACTCGAACACCGTTACCGAGGCAACTGGTACTATTAACAACAGTATTATCAGTTCCAATAAAGCAGTTCCTAGTCCAGGTGTGGGAGAAGGAGGCGGTATCAGAAACCGAGGTGGGGAACTTACCCTAACCAATACCTCCGTTTTAAATAATTCTGCCGACAGAGGAGGTGGCATCAAAAACTCTGGAACTCTCACAGTTACTGATAGCCTAATTAAAGGCAACTCTGCCCTTGAATATGATGGAGGTGGAATTGAAAATACAGGTACCGCCACCATAATTGGTAGTCGAATCGCCCTGAATAATGCTAAGTCTTTTGGTGGTGGCATAGAAAACGAAGAAGGAACAGCTTATCTCATTAACACCACACTAGATCAAAACCAAACTGACAAGGATGGTGGTGGCATCCATAATTATTCTTCCACGGCGAGAGTCTTATTGGTTAACGCTACCCTTAGTGGTAACGTTGCAGAGGATGATGGCGGAGGAATAGCACAGGGAAGTGGCACCAATGGAATAGATATCTTCAACAGCACTATTACTAACAACCGAGCAGTTAGTACTGGTGGTGGCATCTATAATGGTGATGATGCGACAGTGGCTATCATTGTTAAAAACACGATTATCTCTGGAAATACTGATGAAACAGAACCAATCAGGAACAATATCTATGGTTTCATTGTTGGTGATGCCCATAATTTGGTCGAAGATGTAGAAGGTGCTTATGGCTCAATTGGTACTGGTACTGATCTAGATCTACTAGGTGTCGATCCTTTACTGACTCCGTTGCAAGATAACGGTGGAGCGATAATTGGTTCTTCTTTAGATAACGGTGAAAGCGGATCGAATCTAACTCACGCTCCTCTTCCTGATAGTCCAGTCATTGATGCTGGCGAGAACAGCTTAATTCCCTCAGACAGTGAAGACTTCGATGGAGATAATAATACCAGCGAGCCTATTCCTTTCGATCAACGCGGTGTAGGTTTTGAGCGTATTATTAATGGTACTGTTGATCTTGGTGCCATTGAGGCCCATAGGTCCACATTTCCCACTGATGAAATACTCAATACCCCTTTAAATCGATTCCAAAATAGTAATCTTCCTGGTACCTATTTATTTGCCACAGAACAAGAAAGCATTGGTATTCGCCAAAATTTCCCTAACTTTATTGAAGAAGGACGAGCATTTTCTGTAGCAATACAACCCGGCGATAATTTAATTCGTTTTAATCGATTCCAAAATAATTTAGTACCTGGTACCTATCTTTATGCATCGGAAGGTGAAAGTGAAAGTATTCGCCAAAACTTTCCTAATTTTATTGAAGAAGGAATTGCCTTTTATGCTTATGGTGCAGATGCAGGTATTGGAATAGATTATTACCGTATGCAAAATAGTGAAGTGCAAGGTACTTATATCTTCGTCAATGAAGCAGAAAAAAATCAAATTGAAGCTAATTTCCCTCAATTTATTAATGAAGGGGTTGCTTTTGAGGTTGGGGTTTAAATTTAGGGTTCTTTTTGTGGTTCACCCATATGAGTGGCGGGGTATGGATATATTCCCCTAAAAATCTGGCAAATTCGGCGCACAATTTTGGGAAAAAACCGAAGATTAAGAGGGGTAAAACTATTGCCGTGAGAGAGTCGATCTAAAGGTCGCTCTTCAAGCCCTCACAACAATACTTTTTCAGCAAGCCCTTGTTAGTTCGGTTTCTTACATTCAACTCCTAAACTATTATACCATCGACCTTTCTGCTCTACCTGTTGAAACATGGGATCAGAAGAGTCGCCAAAATAGGCTCTTCTAATGTCCTTGAAACCTACTTCACACAGTTCTGCCTGCATGGACTTGTAGTCCCACATCCACAAATGGTGAATATTGCTAAGGGATGAGAAGAGAAAGTCTTTTAGATTCTTAGGTCTGCTTTTTCTCCCAAGAAAATTTCCTCCAATGAATTTCAAAGCAGCGTCATCAGATGTATTCTCCTGATATTTTTTAACAGAATATTCTAAATCGGGAAGCACAAAGCGAAATACACCACCGGGGTGCAATATTTTGTAAGTATTACGCAAAGCTACCCTAAAGTCTTCAAGAGCAAGATGTTCAAGAACATGACAACAATAAACACCCTTGCACGACTTTTCTGTTATCGGTAGTCCTTTAACAATGTCTCCAAATTCCACGTTATCGGCAAAGCGAGAATCGTTTCTAGTGTACAATTTTCCTATTAGGGGTATGCGTTCAAAAAATAGTGTCGGTGAGGCATCAAAATGCCGCCATTCCTTGGGAGTGAGACCGGTTAAGCCACAACCATATTGTACGTATATTTGTTCATTCATTACTGTATTATTCTCTAATTTATTACTAATTGGTGATTCTATCCTAAATTTAATGTGATTATATAGCAATGCTAAATTAGTTGTGAGAATTTTTCCTCAAATCTTATCATGAAAGGAACTGGTGAACTAAAAATTTCACTCCATTCAATCCTTTTGCCCTTTGCTTTTTGCCTTTCGTATTGCTATTAACCACAAATATAAGTCCCAAAACCCTCGCAGTATTGAAATCTTATCCTTAGGGCTTGCCACTGGCAGAAATAGTTTTGGATGCAAAGACATTCATTGTTCTCATTTTTTCTTAAAGTTTATAATAAAGTAAAGTTTTTTATTTAGATATATTATTATCTCCCAATGCAATTATCGGATAGAATTAAACCCTTACAGTCTAATGTTTTTGCTGATATGGATCAGGCGAAAACAGAAGCTATTAATCAAGGGCAAAAATTAATTGATTTATCTTTAGGCTCTTCTGATTTACCTACCCCTAAACATATTATTAATACCATTGAAAATTCTTTACATAATCCTGCTAATCATGCCTATTTATTACATGGAGGCACAGCCGAATTTCGGCAAGTAGTAGCCCAATGGTATGAGCAAAGATTTGGTGTTTTTGTTGATTGGCAAACGGAAGTTTTACCTTTAATTGGTTGTCAAGAAGGTACAGCCCATTTACCCTTAGCTGTCTTAAATCCAAGGGATTATGTTTTATTATTAAATCCGGGTTATCCTTCTCATATTGGAGGAGTCCATCTCGCTGGGGGGAAACCCTATTTTATGCCTTTATTAGCTGAACATAATTTTTTACCCCAATTTGCTGATATTCCTCCTGCCATTCTACAGCAAGCAAAAATGATGGTGTTAAATTATCCTCATAATCCTACCACGGCGATCGCACCGTTATCTTTTTTTGAGGAAGCCGTTAATTTTTGTCAGCAACATGATTTAGTCTTAGTTCACGATTTTCCTTATTTAGACATAGTTTATGATGATTTCTCGCCTCCTTCTGTCATTCAGGTAGATAAAACAAAGCAAAACTCTATAGAATTTTTTACTTTTTCTAAGTCTTATAATATGGGTGGTTTTCGCATCGGTTTTGCGATCGGCAACAATAAATTAATTACCGCTTTAAGACAAATAAAATCAGTGATCGATTTTAATCAATACCGAGGTATTTTACAAGGAGCAATTACAGCATTAACTTCTCCTCAAGATTGTGTTAAAGAAACCGTCAAAATTTATCAACAAAGACGAGATTTTTTAGTTGCTGAATTAGCAAAAATTGGTTGGCAAGTACCGATTCCTTCTGCTACTTTATATCTTTGGGCAAAATTACCATCTCCTTGGCAGAATAATTCCCTCAAATTTTGTTTAGAATTAGTCAAAAGTACTGGAGTAGCTTTATCTCCCGGAGCAGGTTTTGGTAGTTGTGGAGAAGGTTACGTCAGATTTGCCTTAGTTAAAGAGGCTAAAATTTTGCAGGAAGCAGTGACTAAAATCAGTCAATTTTTAGCAGTTGAAATCAATTAAATAATCACCAAATTATCAAAAATTTCTGTCAATTGTTGGGGAATATCAATTATAAAATCTGGTTGATATTCAGCCAACACATAAGGTGAATTAAAGCCCCAGGTTACGGCGACTATTTTAATATTACTTTTTTTAGCTGCTTCAATATCACGGGTTTCATCCCCCACATAAATTATTTTTTCCCGATCTAACTTATTCTTTTTAATAACTTTATTAATAATTTTATTTTTGCCAAACAGAGTTGTACCTGAGTGAATGAAATCAAAGTATGAATCCAAGTAATTATTTCTGAGAAAATTAACCACATTTTCTTGAATATTGGAAGTAATTATTCCTAAACTATAACCTTGATGTTTTAAATCAGTTAATGCTTCTTTTACTCCAGGAAAAGGTTTCAGAATAGCAATTTGTTTATTTAATTCTTTTTTGACTCTTCTCAATAAAAAAGGAATTTTATAGTTAGGAATCAAAGATTGTTCAATTATTTCCCTTGAACTCATATTACTATATTTCACTATATCTTCTTCCCTTACTGGTAAATAACCAAATTCAGGGGCTAACCGATTGGCAATCTTAACCAGTGCCATGCGACTATCAGCAATAGTGCCATCAAAATCAAAGATTATTACTCTATCAGTCATGCAATACTCAATTTTAGAATATTAATTCATTATCTCATTTCCCTGAATCAAATGACAAGTGTTAAAAATTATTAGTGAAGGTGGAAGTTGGGTTTTATCTGCTACAAAAAAATACAACAAAATAGAAATATGTTATGTATTTTTACTTTTTTTTGTCTAAACACTCACAATCAGATTATGATCCATTTTACTTAAAAATATGTCAAATTAAGTAGGTTTATTTCTAGCAGATTGATTGGTTTATTTTTAAAATAGTTATATCTTGCTGATAAAAAACACCGTAAACTAGACTAACCGCTCATTATACCATTATACTAATTAAATTTTCTAATTGTTAACAAAAAGTTAATCTGAAGTAATTAGGAAAATCTTGAACTATAATAACAAAGTGAATCATAAATTTAATAAATGGAGGACAGATAAATGTCTGAAGATACATCTAATGTCAAGAAAATGATCGAAAATGCTTTGGCTGACGGGAGATTATCTCGCCAGGAAAGTGAAAATATAAAAAATGCGATTTACGCAGATAAGAAAGTCACAGCAGAGGAAGCCAAATTATGGAGAGAATTACAAGAATTAATTAATCAAGGTGAAATTCTCTTAGACTAATTTTTCTGTGGAAGTTCGTGAGATAATAGATTCTGTTGGCAATCATATCTATTAAACTTGAATATTGTGGCAGAATCATCTAATCCTAAATCTTCTCTCTTACAAACTCCTCTTTACTCCCTATCGGCAGAGGCAAAAGCTAAATTTACCGATTTTGCTGGTTGGGAGATGCCTTTGCAATATATTAGTTTAAAACAAGAGCATCAGGCAGTTAGAGAAACGGTGGGAATGTTTGATATTTCTCACATGGGTAAATTTGCCTTGCAAGGTAAAAATCTACGCTCAATTTTTCAAAAATTAGTACCTTCAGATTTAAGTCAATTAACCCCCGGCAAATCCCAATATACGGTGTTATTAAATCAAGAAGCGGGAATTATTGATGATATTATTTTTTACCATCAAGGGGAAGACGATAATGGCAGAGAATCTGCTGTAATTATTATCAATGCCGCTACCATTGCCAAAGATTGGGCATGGTTAAATCAACATTTAGCTAATGATGAAATTCAACTACAGGATAATTCCCCTGATTTAGGTTTAATTGCTTTACAAGGAAAGAATGCCATTGACTATCTTAATCCTTTAGTCTCGGAAGATTTAAACAGTCTTGGTGGTTTTGCTCATCTTACCACAACCATTGATGGTGAAAAAGTCTTTATTGCCCGCACTGGTTACACAGGAGAAGATGGTTTTGAAATTATGTCTAGCCCCGAAATCAGTCAAAATTTATGGGCTAATTGGCAAGAAAAAGGCGTTACTCCCTGCGGTTTAGGGGCAAGAGACACTTTGAGATTAGAGGCGGCGATGTGTCTTTATGGGCAGGATATGGATGATAATACCACCCCCCTAGAAGCTGGTTTAGGTTGGTTAGTTAATCTTAATTCTAACTTCAATTTTATCGGTAAAGAAATCTTGGTGCAACAAAAAGAACAAGGCTTGAAAAAGCGGTTAGTGGCGTTGGAAATGCAAGGCAGATATATTGCCCGTCATGGCTACCCGATTTTAAGTAATGGTGAAGTTGTCGGGGAAGTTACCAGTGGCACTTTATCCCCTACTTTAAATAAGGCGATCGCCTTAGGTTATGTGCCTTATAATTTAAGTAAAATTGGACAACAATTAGAGGTGGAAATTAGAGGTAAATGTTATCCAACTCAAGTTGTCAAAAAACCTTTTTATCGTGGTTCAGCTAAACGAAAATAAAAGGAAAGTTCGTAGTTAACCCTTTAGGGTTTGTTACGTAAGATAAGGGCTTTAGCCCTTACTAAGAAATAAAGCTATCTAATCTGTTGTAGAGGATGTATCTTCTTCCTCTTTCCACTCCTCAAAATCTCTTTCAATACCATAGAGAAAACTTTTAGATACTAGGAAAATTTCTTGCTCCTGTGTTTGAGATTGAGGAAAAAAAATCTGGGCATATAGTTGACTATTATCAAAATTAGCTTTACCCAAATTAATTTGATATTGATCTCCATTCTTTAAAGTTAACCATATTTTTCCTTGGGGTTGCTCTAAACCATATTCTTTTAATTGGTTTTCTGTAACCAGAATTTTTTGCTTATTAGTAGCTTGATTAAATAAATTAACTAAAAAAGAAATTGCCGCATCACTAGCTTTTGTTTTTTCTGGTATAATCATCAACCAAGGTTTAATTTCTGCTTCTGTTTTCTCAAAAGTAATTTTCTGTCCTTTGCTTTCAATTGTCAGAGTTTTAATCTCATCAGTATTAAAACTAAAAATTTTATTTTCCTTCTCAACTTGATTCTGATTGCCATTAGTCTTAGTGGTTGAGTTAGTCCTAATTTCAGCAAAATAAATAAAAGTTCCTAACCCTAATGCTAAAATTACTAAAAAAATTGTAGTGCGATTAAGTTTCATGACTTGATATTATATTGAAAGGCTAAAAAAAACAGTGATAGAAGAATTTGCTAATTAACAATAAAATCGCCATTTTCTTTGGATAGTATATTATTAAAAGTGGGCGATCGCTAACATAAAATTTTCTCTTTTATTATAAATCATCCCGCAATGATACAACGCCCTATTTCTAAACAAGTATTAATCAATTCTTCTATCCCGTTAACAGGGTAAATTTTTACTTGCAACTGACTAGCAACTTCGGCTATAGTTACATCATCTAAAAATTTTTTCTCATCATGTTTTAACATCACAGAAGGCAATAAAATATTCTCAGCCAAATTCGGTTGTGGTAGTTTTTCTAAAATATCTTGCCCTGTTAATAAACCTGTTACCGTAATTTCTTGTCCCCAATAACTACTATTTAAAGCAACTAAATCTACTTGTAAATTTTCTACTTGATTTAATCGATTAACTAAGGGTTGAAAGGCTTTTTCAACGGCGTTACCAACCACCCAAGTAAACCTTTGGGGAGAATTAATTTTTGCTGGCAATTTCTGATTAGCAATAGTTTCAAATTCTTTAATAAATTGACGAATTGAGCCAACTCCGTTACCTATTTGGGGATAATCTTCATAATGCGATTCTGGTGGTAAATCCTCTTGGGCGATTAAAAACCATTCATCAGCTAACCATGCAAAAGTTGAACCTGATTTTTCTTGAAATTGAGTTTGTAAGGCTTGTACTTGTTTAATTACTTCTTTCGCTTTTTCCTTACTAACGGGTATTAATTCATCTTCGGTAGGACGAAATTTAGTTAAGCCAACTGGCACAACTGCCGCACTAATTACCGCTGGAATTTCTCCTTGATGAAAGGAAAATAAATCTAATAATGTTGTTTCTAAATGTTCGCCATCATTAATATTAGGACAAACTACCACTTGGGCGTGAATTTGTAATCTTTTTTCCTGAAACCATTGTAATTGTGATCTAATTTCTCCTGCCCGTTGATTTTTTAGTAATATACTTCTAATTTCAGGTTCAGTAGCATGAACAGAAACATATAGAGGGGAGAGTCTCATTTGTTCAATTCTTGCCCATTCTTTAGTTGTTAAATTAGTTAAAGTTAAGTAACTACCATAAAGAAAACTAAGCCTATAATCATCATCTTTGAGATAAAGAGTTTCTCTTTTGCCCGGTGGTTGTTGATCAATAAAACAAAAAGGGCATTTATTATTACATTGAATTAATCCATCAAAAAGGGCAGTTTCAAATTCTAATCCTAAATCTTCATCATAGTCTTTTTCAATTTCTAAAAAATGAGTTTTTCCCCGACTATCAATTACTTCTAACTCTAAGTATTCATCGGCACATAAAAATTGATAATCAATTAAATCTCTGGGGGGCATTCCATTAATTTTGATAATGGCATCACCGACTTCAAAGCCGATTTCAGTAGCAATAGAATCAGGAATAATTTTACTAATACGTGCTGGTTTCATTTTATTTAATAGTTAATAATTATTAAAACTTATGGCTCTTCTAGACTGGTTGTGATAAATTATTAGCTAAAACAGGTGTTAGGTATTAGGTATTAGGTGTTAGGTGAAAATAAAAGCACAAAATCAAAAAAATTAATTTTTGTATCTCTATAATCTTTGTAAAACAAACTTCATAGCTATTATTTTAGATCATTTAACCACACTTACTCTGAAAGAGCCAAACTTATTGTAAATACTTATTACTTATTACTTATTACTTAATATTTATTATTTATTACTGAAAATTATAGCCCTAATAACCTAAATTCACCCTTAAGTTTAAATCCCGCAGACGATGAATTAAATTAGAAATTGTCACCCCTAAATCATCCGCTATTTGATATAAATGTTGCCAACGATTCAGATTTTTCCCTTTTTTTGCTTGCCAGACAACATGTTTCGGCATTAACAGACAACTAGCAAAATACTGGGCTTGCCATTCTCTACCATTACTTTCTTTTTTTCCTTGCTGACAAATAAACGGCTTAACCGGAATAAATAATCCTTTACTTTGTAATTGCTGATAACTATCTAAGGCAATGGGATTAAAGTGAAGCACCCAATGCCCAATTTCATGGGCAATCGTCGATTCAATAAATCCAGGTTTAAGGTGGGCAATATCCTGATTAATTTCGATTAAATGTTGTGCTGGTAAAATTCTGGCGGCGATGGCATCTTTTTCTTGAGTCTCAATAGAATCCCAAACTACATCTAAACCCAAAAATTCGGCAACTAAACTGGCATCTAAGGGAAATTGTAAGGCTTTACCTTTTTGTTTTTCCATTCGTCTGATAATGGCATTAGCTTTATTCTCGATTTCTAATTTGGGAATAAATCGATAGGGTTTAATGATTTCTAAGGGTTTAATCTCCATATTGCGATCGCATTTAATTTTTAATATATTAGAATTGATGGGCTATTTTTTCTATTGGGTTTTTAACGATAGAAATTAATAATTAAACAAACTAATAACTAATATTTTACTCAATATTTTTAATCACTTTTTTGAGCTTCAAGAAATATTTTTTCGGCAAACTGTGGATTTTCCCGCATTCGTCTAAATAACATCGGCATATTTTTATAATGTTGCTTAATTAAATCTTCATCTTTAGCCGGAATTCGCCCCGCCAGAAAGATTAACTCATTTTGATCTAAGTTGAGATAATAGGCAATATGTCTAATTAATTCTTCTTTAGGAGCATATTCTGCCCGATTGTTCTCTAATTTGGATAAATATGTGAAATCTATACCTAATTTTTCCGCTAACCCCCTTTGACTATACCCCTGCTTTTTTCTTGCTTGTTTGATTAATTCGCCAAAATTTGTTTCGATCGTCATAAACTATGAGTGAATTTAAACTCTTCAGAATAGTATTGATCATACTCTAATGTTGAAGAAAAAGTCAATTAAAATTTAACGGGCTTCGCCCTTCAAGGCAGAGGGCATTCTCGCAGAAGGCTAATATTTTCCTTCATCCCTTCTCCGGGGAGGGGTAAAATTGCCCCAGCCTTAAAGCGCCCAGTGTACAGACAAGGCATGCCTTGTCTCTACAGGTGGAGTTTAAAGAACCATATAAAGGAGAGAAACCTTCTGCTAAGTGCCTTCAAACTTCTGCCTTCTTTTAATCATACTGTTAATTAACCCGCTTATTTTGCAGCGAAATTTTAGATACTAATATATAATACAACTAGACAAGACATGACCCTTTCTCTTGAAAAGCCGAATAACATAACAGTTGAAAAGATTCAAGCTAAAAGCAGCAAATTAATGCGAATTTTGCTCTATTCTTATAATTACTATCCTGAACCTATTGGTATCGCCCCTTTAATGACAGAATTAGCCGAAGGTTTAGCCGAAAAGGGACATGATGTTAGAGTTTTAACGGCAATGCCTTGGTATCCTGAAAGCCAAATTCATCCCCACTATCAAGGGAAACTATACTGTACAGAAGAAAGAAATGGAGTTCAAATTTATCGCTCTTTTGTTTGGGTAAGCCCTAAAAGAAGTTTAATCAACCGAGCTTTATTTGAACTTAGTTTTGCCGTCTTAAGTTTTTGGCAAGGGATTAAGCCATGGAAACCAGATCTTATTTTTTTGACTGTACCCGGATTACCTGTTTGTTTACCGGCTTCTCTCCTCAGTAAAATTTATGGTTGCCCCGTAATCCTGAACTTACAGGATATTTTACCTGATGCGGCAGTTCATGTCGGCTTACTTACCAATAAAAGAGTCATAAAAGTGTTTAAATGGCTAGAAAAATTTGCCTATAAAAATGCCGATAGAATTAGTGTTATTGCCGATGGTTTTACCCGTAACTTGGAACGGAAACAAGTTGAGCGTAATAAAATTGTGGAGATTTCTAATTGGGTTGATATTGATTTTATTAAACCCATACCCAAAGAAGAAAGTTATTTTGTTAGAGAAAATAATCTACAAGGGAAATTTGTCGTTTTATATGCTGGTAATATTGCCCTTACTCAACCGTTAGAAACCTTGATTGATGCGGCGGCACAACTGCCAGAATTAAAGAATTTAGTGGTAGTTATTGTAGGCAGGAAAAAAGCATTGGCTAGATTACAAAAATACGCTCAAGATGTTAACTGTCACAATATTTTGTTCAAACCTTTTCAACCGAGAGAAAAATTGCCTGAAATGTTAGCGGCGGCGGATATTGGCATGGTGATGCAAAAAAGTAATGTGATTGATTTTAATTTACCCTCAAAAATTCCTGTTTTATTAGCCAGTGGACGCACTATTATTGCTTCTGTACCAAATACGGGTACGGCGGCAAGGGCAATTACTCAAAGTGGTGGTGGTTTTGTCATCCCGCCTGAAGATGCCTCAGCTTTAGCCACTCAAATAAAGCAGTGTTATGACAATCGTTCTCAGTTAGAAATTATGAGCAAAAAAGGCAGAGAATATGCAGAAGAACACTATTGCTTCAAAATTGCTCTTAATAAATATGAATCTCTTTTTCTAAACTCAATTTAAGATTTGACTACTCTTCACTCTTTTTTTCTCTGAGTAAGAGTACAGCACAGGCTCAAGATTATGGATATTGGTAATTTAAGGAAAGAATATACCAGAGAAGGTCTCAGACGGGAACAACTTGATCGGGACCCTTTTCTGCAATTTGAACGGTGGTTTCAACAAGCTTGTACGGCTGATCTACCAGAACCAAATGCCATGAGTTTGGCGACAGTTTCATCTACCGCCCAGCCTTCACAACGCATCGTGCTTTTGAAATATTTTGATCGCCAAGGATTTGTTTTTTTCACTAACTATGAAAGCAAAAAAGCGCGTCAAATTGAGGAAAATTCTCAAGTATCGCTGTTATTTTTCTGGATAGCCCTAGAACGTCAGGTACACATCTGTGGAAATGCTAGCAAAATTTCTACTGCCGAATCTCTAAAATATTTCGCCACTCGCCCCAGAGGCAGTAAAATTGGGGCATGGTGTTCGCCACAAAGTAAGGTGATCTCGAACCGTAAAATGTTGGAACTGAAATTTGACGAGATAAAACGCAAGTTTCACAACCAAGAAATCCCCCTTCCTTCGGCGTGGGGGGGTTATCGAGTTGTGCCTCATAGTTTTGAATTTTGGCAAGGCAGATCTAATCGACTACACGATCGATTTTTATATTCTCGCTCAGATACTGAATCTGCTTGGGATATTCAAAGGTTAGCACCGTGAACTAATTCGTGCTATAGCGATAAAAGAACTGCATTGAGGAGTGGGAAAGTTTAGGAGAGGCTTTATTAGATTTTCAGACACAAGATGACTTAATTAATTGGCTTAATTCCTAACATCGATAAAGCGATCGCTCTTTAATTAGGGTCTGCTGAATAAATCAGAAGCATAATAGAATAAAGGGTTGAGGGATACTACATGGCAATAAAAGTGCGAGGTTTTGGGTAAAATTTGGCTAAAATCGCCACCAAAACTTTGATTAATTTCTCAAACAACAGTGTTGAAGCATGAAT
>CAJHXH010000460.1_pt1 | contig 21426 bp, 20 predicted proteins | sample 9198571 | NCBI WGS metagenome assembly CAJHXH01 (sample SAMEA7708301, study PRJEB35096) | sediment metagenome | biome: marine neritic benthic zone biome [ENVO:01000025]; feature: sediment [ENVO:00002007]; material: shallow marine sediment [ENVO:03000034] sea grass bed [ENVO_01000059] ... | reverse complement strand
GTTAAACCCACAACACTGTTAAACCCACAACACTGTTAAACCCACAACACTGTTAAACCCACAACACTGTTAAACCCACAACAGTGTTAAACCCACAACACTGTTAAACCCACAACAGTGTTAAACCCACAACACTGTTAAACCCACAACAGTGTTAAACCCACAACAGTGTTAAACCCACAACACTGTTAAACCCACAACACTGTTAAACCCACAACAGTGTTAAACCCACAACACTGTTAAACCCACAACACTGTTAAACCCACAACACTGTTAAACCCACTTAAATTTAATTCAGTTTTTCGGAAACCAATCTTCATCCAATAATTGTTCCAAAGTATAAGGGCACTCTAGTGGCAGATTTGTCAACCTACTTTTCTTCTGGACATATTTTAAAGCTTTTTTATAAATAGATGTTAAATTTTGTGCTAAATGGTTGTAAAAATTAGTGGTCATCCTATCACTTATTTGATTTCGGAAGGCAACAATTTCCGCTTCCCAATGATTAGAATTTCTCTCGTATTCACTATCCCAATATTCTAGTAATAGTAAATGTCGAATAATCTGTTCTAATAGACTTGACATTGCAAATTTATCTCGTCTTGCCAAACTTTCTAACTCCTCGATTAAATTATCTAAGTCTAATTCATTAAATTTTTTTTCTTTTAATAATTTTATCGTTTCTTCTAACCATAAAGAATCATCGATTTCATATAAGTCTTTCAGTTTATTTGGAGCTGTTACTACCATAATTTATGCTCATCTTTTATCTTAATTGAACTCATTATAACTCATTAGCGATCGCACTTTTACCTTTTCAAATAACGATCGCATTACAAATACAATCTTTTATGTCACGAATCAACAGAATTAGGATTTGGAGGTAAAACACAACAATTAATTTCATCGAGACAAATTTTACCCCAATGCAAAGCCCAACGAACTAACTCCACCCGATTTTCTGTTTTCGTTTTATTAAGAATATTACTAATATGATTGTCAACAGTTCGTTTACTAATTTCCAACTTTTCCCCAATATCTTGATTAGTCAACCCGGTAGCTACTAGCTCTAATATTTCTATTTCACGTGGGGAAAGAGAAGCTGATTCGGGAATTTTACCACTAGCCATAAGTATTTATTATCCTAGTAATTTTACTTATTAAATATTCTAACTCACATTTTAACTAAAATTCTCGCTTTCGCAACATTTTGTCAACTAATTTAAACGACGAGGAATATCATAGGAGAGAAAATCATGGGCAAGGATAGTATTAGGGAAAATTGCCTGTGCTTCTTGTAATAAATCATCTAGTTGTAAAGCATTACCAGGGGCATAACGAGGACTAAAATGAGTCATAATTAACTGTTTAACCTGTGCGGCTAAAGCTACCTGTGCCGCCATAGTGCTAGTAGAGTGCATCCTTTCAAAAGCCATTTCTGCATCTTGATGGGCAAAAGTTGCTTCATGGATTAACACATCAGCATCAACGGCTAAATCAATGGCACTTTCACAAAAAACCGTATCCGTACAATAAACAAATTTTCTGCCAATTTCAGTTGCCCCACAAAGTTCAGTACCATTAATGATTCTGCCATCTTCCAGAGTTACCACTTCACCTTTTTTTAATTTGCCATAAATTGGCCCTGGTGGAATACCCATTTTTTTCGCTTTTTCTACCTTAAATTTACCAGTACGGTCTTTTTCTGAGATACGATAACCATAAGCAGTAACCCGATGTTTTAATAGATAAGTAGAAACGGTAAATTCTTCATCTTCATAAATTATTCCTTCTTCAACCGTATTGATTTTAACTCCATAGGGGAAATAGGTATAGGAATATTTCATACAAGCCTTGAGATATTGCTCTAAGCCCGGAGGTCCATATATTTCAACGTTTTCGGCATGAGCACCTAAACCACAACTAGCCAATAATCCCATTAAACCAAAAATATGGTCTCCGTGCATGTGGGTAATAAAAATTTTTTTCAGTTGAGAGGTTTTTAAGTCACTGCGTAAAATTTGATGCTGAGTACCTTCACCGCAGTCGAATAACCAGATTTCACCCCTTTGTGTTAATCGGAGGGCAACACTAGAGACGTTTCGGCTTCTGGTTGGTACACCTGAACTTGTGCCTAAAAAAGTTATTTCCACTCTTGTTGCTTGATTGAGGACGAATAATTACTGAATCTAAATATTTGCTTTCTATGCTAACTCATTATTGATTATTGTTTAATGTTGACTTTTCCCCTGAATATGGTACAATATTGTTGTACAATTACTCGGAAAAACAGATGATAACCAAAGAAACAACTTATTCTCATTTAAGGGCTAATTTGGCTTCAATCTTAGATCAAGTTCATGATGAAAGCCAAATTATGGTGATTAAGCGTCGTAATGAGAAGAATATCGCTTTAATTGCAGAAAACGAGCTTTCTAGTTTGCTCGAATCTGTTTATCTTTTGCGATCGCCTGAGAATGCGAAGAGATTATTTCGCTCTTTAGAATGGGCAAGGGAAACTGAGCAAGCACCACAAACATTGACAGAATTGAAAGAGGAGTTAGGAATTGAGTCCGAAAAAACGTAAAAACTCGGAAAAAAAAGAGAAACTTACTAAATCCGCTTATTATCCGATATTTAGTCCAGACTTTAAAGCCGATTTAGCTTGGTGGTACAAAAAAGAGCCGAAAAAAGGTGATAAAATACTAGACTTAGTTGCAGATGTTCTTGACGGAGAGCCATTTACAGGTATTGGCAAACCTGAACCCTTAAAATATATTACAGCAGATACATGGTCGAGACGAATTGATTTAGAGCATCGTTTAGTTTACAAGGTGACTGAAAATCAAATTTATTTTTTACAAGCTCGTTACCATTATCACCCTTGATTTAACTTATCTTATAGTCCATTTTAATGGAGTTAAGCTCTTAGCAAAAAAATTATTTCTTGGCGGACGTTGAAACTCATGAATCAATCATTTTTCGAGCTTTGTTGACACCAGTTGGTGGGCAGTGCATCGCCCTACATTTAGATTTGGTGTGTAAGTCCTGATTAGTAACAAAATTTAGACTAACTCATAATGGAAACTTCTAATTCTCAATCTCTTAACCCTATTTTTAATCCTTCGGGAGTTGTCTTACTTATTTTATTAGCTTTGATTTTAGGGGCGATCGCATTTATCACTTTAACTCCTTTACAAACCTTGCCTTTATGGATTTCTGCCGTAGCTAGTGGCATTTTAGGTTATATTGTTATACCAATTTTACAAAGAATTAAAGCTAGTCAAATCATACAGGAAGATGGACCATCAACCCATTTTAAAAAAGCTGGTACACCGACGATGGGCGGTATTTTTTTTGTGCCAACTGCCTTAATTATCGGTTTAATTACAGGGGGTTTAACTGCCAATGTGATTGCGGTAGTTTTAGTAACCTTTGCTTATGGTTTTATCGGTTGGATAGACGATTGGCAAATTTTACGGAAAAAAAACAATCTGGGTTTAACTCCTAAGCAAAAGTTAATTTTACAAATTGTGATTGCCGTCGGTTTTTGCCTTTGGTTATATTTCAGTCAACCTGATACTATCACTGATATTCAATTACCTTTTAACCTTATTTTACCCCTAGGATTTTTATTTTGGTTTATAGCTGTATTTGTAATGTTAGCCGAAAGCAATGCCACTAATTTAACCGATGGAGTTGACGGTTTAGCTGGAGGGACTTGTGCGATCGCCTTTTTAGGTTTAGGAATTTTAATTAATAGCACTCATCCTGACTTAATGGCATTTTGTTTGGCAATTAGCGGGGGATGTTTAGGATTTGTTTTACATAATCGCAATAAAGCCTCAGTATTTATGGGGGATACTGGTTCATTAGCACTAGGGGCGGGTTTAGCTTCCGTGGGCATTCTCAGTCAAAATTTGTGGGCATTATTTATTATTAGCATTTTGTTTTTTATTGAATCTTTGTCCGTGATTGCCCAAGTTAGCTATTATAAAGCAACTAAAGATGCTGATGGTAAAGGTAAAAGATTATTGAAAATGGCACCAATTCACCACCATTTAGAATTAACAGGGTGGACAGAAACCCAAATTGTGGGAGTTTTTTATCTGATTAATACTTTATTGGTAGCTCTAATTTTAGTTTAAAAGAAGGCACTCAGCAGAAGGCACTCGTGCCGTAGGTTTTCACCGTGAGGATGGGGATGAGCAACCCCACCTGAACTTGTACACCGGGCGCTTTAAGGATGGGGCAATTTTACCCATTCATCAGAAGTAGGAAAATCTACTTAGTCTGGCGTAGCCCAGTTAATCAAATTACTCCTGTACGGACATAATAATATTATGTCCCTACGAACTACTCCGTTTTACCGACTACTCCACAGTGTAAATCTAAATGCGATCGCTAAATCCCAAGTGCGATCGTTTATATTATACTGGATTGGGTAAACATCATGTACTTATCAGATTATGGTCAAAAAAGCCGATATTGGTAGCAAAAGATTAATTAGTCTATCTCCCAATCAATGGCTAAAATGGGTAACAAAGATTGAAGATGCTGAAAGTAGAGAAATTTTATCGGCAGAATTTCAATGGTTAAGTAGGGATTCTGATGTTTTGATTAAAGCTTTTAGTCGGGAAATTGGCGAGTTTTTAGTGGTAAATGAAATACAATTACGCCCTTCATCTCGGATGGCTAAACGGATGTTTGCTTACACCGCATTAGCTACGGAAAAGTATAATTTATCTGTTTATCCCGTCTTGGTAAATATTTTGCCAGCATCACCAGACACAGAGATAGTTAATCAATATGTTGCTCAATTTCAAGATTTACAGTTTCGTTGCGATTACCGAGTGATTAATCTGTGGGAAGTAGATGTGCAAATTGTTTTCCAAGAATCATTATCAACCTTACTTCCTTTTGTGCCAATCTTAAAGGGAGGAAATAATGCCGAGACTGTTAGAGAAGCAGTGCGACAATTAAGGCAATCAGAAACTTTAGATGAATTAGAACCATTATTAGCATTTTTTGCTACCTTTGTTTTAGAGAGCAAATTAGTCCAAGAAATTATGAGGTGGGATATGGCAATTTTAAGAGAGTCTCCTTGGTATCAGGAAATTTTGAAAGAAGGAGAAAAAATCGGCATTAATTTAGGCATTGATTTAGGTATTGATTTAGGTATTCAACAAGAACTTATTTCTACTATTGAATGGGGTTTAGAGTTAAAATTTGGCAATGAAGGTTTAGCAATATTACCAGAAATTCGCCAAATCGATGATTTACAAATTCTTAAACAAATCCGACAAGCACTCTTAAAAGTCCAGAATTTAGAGGAATTACGTCAAATTTATCACAATTGAATAGAGCAAAAAAGACAAAAATTAGGCGATCACTTCCTCTAATCTCAAGTGCGATCGTGTTTTCTGTTTGAGAGAGCAAATTAGTTCCAGAAATTATGAGGTGGGATATGGCAATTTTAAGAGAGTCTCCTTGGTATCAGGAAATTTTAAAAGAAGGGGAAAAAATAGGCATTCAACAGGAGATTATTTCTAGTATTGAATTAGGTTTAGAGTTAAAATTTGGCGATCAAGGTTTAGCAATATTACCAGAAATTCGTCAAATTAATGATTTACAAATCCTTAAACAAATACGACAAGCACTCTTGAAAGTGCAGAATTTAGAGGAATTACGTCAAATTTATCAAAATTGAATAGCGCGAAAAAGAGTAAAATTAAGTTATGTTAAATTTTAGCATTAGTGTTGGGTGAACCACAAATTTAAAACATCTGGATCGTTGAATCAAATCGATAGTTAAAATGTTATCGCTAACCTTACGATTGTAATCGTTACGTATAAGCCTAAGTGCGATCAGGCAAAGCTTGCCGTTTCAATATCGCCACTTCTAACCTCGTCGATTAAATGAGTTAAATTAGAGAAAATAAGTACAGGAAAAAGCAATGGTTTTAACTGCTCAAGAATTAGCTGATTTAATGCCCGATGCTACTCAATTAGAAAGCGATGAACCAGAAACCGAAAGTAGTGAACATTACGCCCAATTAGCCTTATTAGTCTCCTGTTTAGAATGGTTATGGCGTGAACGCAATGACTTTTTTATCGGAGCTAATTTGACTATTTATTATAGCCGTCAACAATTAAAAACCCGTGAGTTTCGTGGTCCTGATTTTTTCTTGGTTAAAAATACGGAAAAACGCCCTCGTAAATCTTGGGTTGTCTGGGAAGAAAATGGACAATATCCTGATTTAATTATTGAACTATTGTCTGATTCTACCGCATCTGTAGATAGAACGAAAAAGAAAGAACTATATCAGAATCGATTTCATACCTTAGAATATTTTTGGTTTTCCCCTGAAACTTTAGAGTTAGCAGGATTCCGTCTAGAATCAGGAAAATATCAACCAATTCAACCGACAGAAACCGGATTATATTGGTCAGAAAGTCTAGGTTTATTTTTGGGAATTTACCAAGATAAATTACGTTATTTTACCATCGAAGGTAAATTAGCTCCCACTGCTGAAGAATCGGCTTTAGAGACTGAGAAAAAACTGATTCAGGAAAAACAACGTGCTGATATGGAAAAGCAATACGCTGAGACAGAAAAACAACGTGCTGAAATGGAAAGGCAACGTGCTAATCAATTAGAGGCAAAATTAAGGGAATTAGGAGTCAATCTTGATGAAGAATAATATCTAACCCCAATGGCGATTTCTATTATCTCTTCCCCCATGCGATCGCTTTATTTAAGATCAAGAACAATTATCTTGGGGAAAATAAGTTAAATTAGAGAAAAATAATTATCAGAAAACCAATGGTTTTAACTGCCCAAGAATTAGCCGACTTAATGCCCGATGCTACTCAATTAGAAAGTGATGAACCAGAAATGGAAAGTAGTGAACATTATGCCCAATTAGCCTTATTAGTCTCCTGTTTAGAATGGTTATGGCGCGAACGCAACGACTTTTTTATCGGTGCAAATTTGACTATTTATTATAGCCGTCAACAATTAAAAACTCGTGATTTTCGTGGTCCTGATTTTTTCTTGGTTAAAAATACGGAAAAACGCCCTCGTAAATCTTGGGTTGTTTGGGAAGAAAATGGACAATATCCCGATTTAATTATTGAACTATTATCTGATTCTACTGCATCTGTGGATAGAACTCGAAAGAAAGAACTATATCAGGATCGATTTCATACCTTAGAATATTTTTGGTTTTCACCTGAAACTTTAGAGTTAGCAGGATTCCGTTTAGAAGCAGGACAATATCAACCAATTCAACTGACAGAAACGGGGTTATATTGGTCAGAAAGTTTAGGTTTATTTTTAGGTATTTATCAAGATAAATTACGTTATTTTACCATTGAAGGGAAGTTAGCTCCCACTGCTGAAGAATCCGCTATTCAGGAAAAACAGCGTGCTGATAAATTAGAAGCAAAATTAAGAGAATTAGGAGTAAATCTTGATGAATAATATTTAATTAATATAATGTCGGGGCGAATGGCATTCACCCAAAGAATCGTTGCGATCGAAATTTAGTTGATCAAAGAAAAAACTTAACTGAGGAATTACTAAGCAATTGCCCACTATCTTGATCAATCGTCACCAATCATTGATAATTGAATATTGGTTAATAAGCAAAAAAACTAACTAACGAGAAAATGCTAATTTAACTAGATAGAGTAGCAATACTGCTCGGTTAAGCCCGAAATATTACTGTGAGGACAAAGTAATAAGTAATGAGTAATAAGTAATAAGTGAGTAGCATAAAAATCTCGATTTTAAGCCAAAAATCTTATGATAACTGAAACTCAGAGAGTCGAGAATTTTTTAATTCTGCATTCTGAATTCTGCATTCTGCATTTCCCTCATCAGAACGTTTTTGGCACTAACCGAGCAGTATTGGATAGACTAAAATTTGCAATTGAAAAGAGGACTTAAAAATTCTGTGTTTGATTTACAAGAGTATTTATCCAGTCAAAAACAAATAGTTGAGCAGGCTTTAGATAAGTCTTTAAAGATAGATAAGCCAGAAAAAATTTATGAGGCAATGCGTTATTCCTTGTTGGCAGGGGGAAAACGATTACGCCCGATTCTCTGTTTGGCTACTTGCGAATTAATCTCTGGGGATAAAACTATTGCTATTCCTACCGCTTGTGCCTTGGAAATGATACATACCATGTCTTTAATTCACGATGATTTACCCGCTATGGATAATGATGATTATCGTCGAGGCAAGTTAACTAACCATAAGGTTTATGGAGAAGATGTTGCTATTTTAGCAGGGGATGGCTTGTTAGCTTATGCCTTTGAATATGTCGCTAATCACACTAAAAATGTACCTGCTGATAGAGTTGTTAAAGTGTTAGGTATTATGGGTAAAGCCGTTGGTGCACAAGGCTTAGTCGGTGGGCAAGTGATGGATTTAGACTCAGAGGCGAAGCCTGATATCACCGCAGAAACTCTGACTTTTATTCATCGTCGCAAAACTGGGGCATTATTAGAAACCTGTGTCTCTTCTGGGGCAATCTTAGCTGGTGCGGAGGAAGCTGATTTAAACCGTCTTTCCATTTATGCTCAAAATATTGGTTTAGCTTTCCAAATTATTGATGATATTCTTGATGTCACAGCTACCACCGAAGAATTGGGCAAAACTGCGGGGAAAGATATTACTGCGGAAAAAGCAACTTATCCTAAACTTTGGGGCATCGAAACTTCTCAAGCTAAAGCAGAGGAATTGGTTAATCAAGCCATTAATGAATTAGCGATTTATGGAGAAAAAGCCCAACCATTACAAGGAATTGCTGAATTTATTGTCAAACGCAAAAATTAGTTAAGTTAAACGAGAAAAATGGAAATTCTCACAGGAATATTAGGGAATAAATTATTAGTAATTTCTCTATTTGCTTGTATTTTAGCACAGGTAATTAAAGTCTCTGTCGATACTATTCGCAATGGTAAATTTAGCTTTCGCTATTTAGTTAGCACTGGGGGTATGCCAAGCTCTCATTCCGCTCTTGTAGGGGCTTTAGCTACAGCTGTTGGCATAAAATTGGGGTGGTCATCTCCCGAGTTTGCGATCGCCAGTATATTTGCCGGAATAGTGATGTACGATGCGGCAGGAGTTAGACAGGCGGCGGGAAAACAAGCCAAGATTTTAAACCAAATTATGAACGAGTTTTTACAGCATGAAGACTTTAATGAGGAAAGATTAAAAGAACTTTTAGGGCATACTCCTTTTCAAGTCTTGGTAGGTTTATTATTAGGTATAATTTGTTCGATTATTGGCTTGGAATTATTCCCATAATTCTTAGATTATTTCTAATTTTAAACCAGGGAGAAATTTCTGTAAATTTTTTAAAGATTTTTTCTGCCAAGAAATTTGCTCGGAACCAATAATAATTAATTGAATTCTTTTTTTCTTCCTCAAGCTAATAACAAATTTAGAGAGCATACTAATTCCTGAACTGTTTAAAAAAGATAACTCTTTTAAATCAATAGTCATATTCTCTGGTTCATTCTCAGCAACAAGTTCTAATAAATCTTTAATCGGATTATATTCTGCCGCTCCACCTAAACTTAATTCCCCAGAAAATTTAACTAATATTTGTTCTTCATCTAATTCTACTAAGTAGTCTTCCCCTTGAATTGTTGTATTGGTCATAGTGATAAAATCTAGTTTTATAAGAGTTTTTGCTAAAATTATTCGGAATAAAATATATTTTCAAATTAGTCAAACTAATTAAATAACAATTTGCACCATAGTAGTTACTGTCAGGATTTTATCAGAATTACCGTTGTCGATCGTTTCAAATTTCCAACCTAATTTGGCAGAATAATCATTAACCATAGTTAAAAAACCTAAACCAGAGCAATCTTCATCAGTCAAAGCATTTTGCTCAATTTGTTCAATATATAGCATTTCTGGATCAGAAGAAAATAAAGTTTCGATAAAACATTTTAATTTTTCACTATGTTCTTGACTAATACTATTAGTAGCAAAAATGACAGCAGTTAAACTATCTTTATCTAAAAAATGAACGCCAAATTTTACCTGAAAATTACTTTTTGCATCATTGTATTTCATGGCGTTTTCTAATAATTCATTTGCCACATAAGTCACGATTTCTTTACTTTCTTTAATTCTAATTTGTTCAGCTTCTAAGTGATCATCTAAAGGAAGAAAAGTCGTAAAATAATCAGCAATAAAATGGGCAGATAAACGGTTATTTCGCCATCTTTTTTTGAGGGGAATTGATGTGGGCGTAAAAGTTAATTCTAAAGAATCTTGCTCAGGAGGAAAATGCTCAATAAATTCACCAAAAATTTGCATAGTTTTGCTCAATTAAGATCATTGATTTTTAGCTCTACATTTACTATAGCAGTCCCATAGAGGTAATTAACAACAAGGTTAACCCTAAAGGGCGACACCCTTTCTAAAACCATTAACTATTGACACTCCCAAAGTTTGAGTCCATTTTTGATTTTAGTTAAAAACGGTTCTTGCCTTATAAAAGTAGGTTGGGTTGAACGATAGTGAAACCCAACAAAAGCATTGTGGGTGTTGGGGTTTCGTTCCCTGAACCCAACCTACCTTAGCTACCTTAGCTCCCTAACTGAAGTGATCTTTATCGAATGGGATTATAATGCAGCGATCGAGATCGTAGTTACTTCTTGTCAAATATACTATTGTTATCATAGAGTTAGATGGTCATCCAAATAGCTATGACCCATAACTAAATTTTCCCATCGAAGTCATGGAGGCAAGTTGATGTTTATCTCACTCCTGATCTGCATTTTCACTATTTTGCTCCTCTCCCAGAGTGGCTATGCTTTGCCGCAACAATCCCCACTCCATTCACCGTCTGAATTACACTTAGAGCAAAATAACAATTATTTCTCGGAACAACGACAAAAAATGGTGTTTGAACAGATTAAGCAAAGAGGAATCACTAATCAAACTGTTTTAGAAGCAATGTCGAAAGTTCCCCGTCACTATTTTGTTCCGCCTCATCTTGTTCATTTAGCATATAGTGATTCACCTCTACCCATCAATTATGATCAAACGATTTCCCAACCCTATATCGTAGCCTACATGACTGACATAGCTGACATTAAGCCAGAGGATAAGGTTTTAGAAATTGGTACTGGTTCTGGTTATCAAGCAGCAGTACTGGGTGAATTAGCCCAAGAGGTTTACACCATAGAAATTATCCCTGAATTAGCCGAAAAAGCCCGTCAAATCCTCAACAAACTTGGCTATGATAATATTTATTTTAAAATAGGAGACGGATATAAAGGATGGCCAGAACAAGCACCATATCAGCGTATTTTGGTTACTGCCGCACCAGAAAACATTCCTCCAGCGTTGATTGATCAACTCGCTCTTAACGGCAAGATGGTTATTCCCGTAGGCAAATACTTCCAGCAAATAGTAATTATCACCAAGACAAATGACGGTATAACTCAAGAGAAGACTATTCCTGTTCGTTTTGTACCAATGATAACTGAGCCTGAGCCATAAACATTATTGAATCCAGATGCACTTACTCGTGTTTTACTAATTAGAAAGGTATCCTTAGTCTGGTGAGAAAACACAAAGTAAATACATAGATTTACCTAGGTTTAGTTAACCCCTTATGCATATTCAGGAATTTCAGGGATTTCTGAAGTCGTAATTTCATCATTCTTGGCATTTTCCAACATTTTTTGATAAGCTTTTTGATAAGCTTTCATCAACAGTTCAGCTCGTAATTTTAGACTATATAGTAAAATATTCATTAATCTCATCTCCTGCTATTCTCAATAGTTCTTTTATCTACTTCTATTGTATCTTTTTTCTAGTTATACTGTAAACGGCTAAGAAATGGACTTTTCGTAGGTTGGGTTAGCGACAGCGTAACCCAACACTAATAAGGGTTTTGTTGGGTTTCGTTCCTCAACCCAATCTACAATAATTAAGCCGTTTACAGTATATGCTGAACAAAAAGGAATCACTACATGGGATTAAATCAAGAGCAAGAAACAAAAACCCAGCCTCAACCCCACCTTTCTCTCATAGATGCTGTTTCCGTAATTGTGGGTATAGTGGTAGGAGTTGGTATTTTCAAAACACCTTCTCAAGTTGCAGCTAATGTTAACAACGAGATCGGTTTTCTATTGGTGTGGCTAGGAGGTGGTCTAATCTCTCTCATTGGCGCTTTATGTTATGGAGAGCTAGCTAGTACTTACCCTAACGTGGGTGGAGAGTATCACTATCTCAGTCGTGCTTTTGGAAAAGCGATCGCTTGGCTGTTTGCTTGGTCTCGGCTGATGGTAATTCAAACAGGCTCTATTGCACTTCTGGCTTTTGTGTTTGGCGATTATCTATCTGAGTTATGGTCTCTTGGTGAGTATAGTTCATCAATTTATGCAGGTTTAGCAATTGTCTTGCTCAGTATAATTAATGGTTGGGGAATTAAGTTAAGCAAATGGACTCAGAATAGTTTAAGTGCAGCGAAACTACTAGGATTGTTATTGATTGTGGTAACAGGATTAATATTAGCTCCAACTCCAAGATCAATAGAATATACTTCTGAAGGTTCTTATGGGTTGGCATTGATTTTCGTGTTGTTTACTTACGGCGGTTGGACTGAAGCGGCTTATATTGGGGCTGAACTCGATCAGGTACAGCGGAACATGACTAAGTCCTTAGTAATTAGTATTAGTCTGATTACCGCTATCTTTTTGCTGATTAACTTAGCCTATCTCAAAGGTTTAGGTTTAAATACTCTAGCCCAAAGTGAAACCTTTGCCGCTGATTTGATGACTCGTGCTTTTGGTGAAGGCGGAGCTCATTTAATTAGCTTACTAATTGCTATTGCTGTGCTAGGTTCAACCAACGGAACAATTTTTACTGGGGCACGTACTAACTATGCCTTGGGGCAACAGGAAAAAAATTTGGCTTACCTTGGACTTTGGCATCAACAGACTCAGACACCTATCAATGCTATCGGTGTACAGGCAATAATTGCTTTAGGATTAGTTTTTTTTGGTACAATCACTCGCAGTGGTTTTGTAACTATGGTCGAATATACTGCTCCAGTTTTTTGGTTTTTCCTCTTATTGACAGGATTATCTCTCATCATACTGCGTTACAAAGAACCATTAATTTCTCGACCTTTCTTGGTTCCTTTTTATCCTTTTACACCTTTGCTATTCTGTATTACTTGTTTATATATGCTCTACGCCAGTTTAGTCTATACAGGAGAAGGGGCTTTATGGGGAGTTTTAATGGTATTAACAGGTGTTCCCCTTTGGTTAAAATTTCGCCATTAGACTTCTTCCCAAATTCCTAAATTTACGCTTTTTTGGCATTATCAATAAGTAATTCAAGTTAACTTGTGTGTATTGATTTTTCTCATTTTTATTAGTGATTGTTTAATAAACTACTCTCTTGCAATCTTTTCCCTTGTTTTACTATCGACATCCATAGAGTTTCTAGTTCTTGCCAGTTACTTAATTTTATTTGATTTGATCCCATTTCTTCCATTCCTAATGCTCCCCACAAACAAAGAGCTTGTTTAGCTAATTCAACATTTTGATTCTCAAGAGAACTGTTCCACAATTCTTGTGCTAAGGCTTGAAAACGTCGAGCATAAAATTGGTAAGCCTGTTTAACTTGTTCTGGGATTGTTACTTTATATACTGATTCATCCCACAAGCCAGAACTAGCCCGAAAAGAAAGAAGATTATTAGAACCTAAAAGATGAATTTTCTGGTCAACAATTAATTCTTTGGCATGAGAACCACCCAGCCAGAAAACTTGTACCGCAGGTATTCCCTCTGGAGTTAAAATACCTTGTAATTTTTCCTTAACTTCTGGTGGAATTGGTCTTTCTTCCTCTTTTTCACTCTTGGCAATTCCGTATCCAATCAGAATCCAAACCCCCTTGTTAGCCAATTGCTGGAGACGTTCAATAAATTTATTGTTGACAACACTTTTACTTATCCAAGGCGAATAAATGAGAACTTGATGATTAGCAGAATCTAATATTTTTTCTACTTCTTGGGAAATTGCACCACCACGCAACTGTTCTACAATACCAGTTTCAATATTTGTAGATTTAGAGCTAGATTGCTGTTGTTGTTGGCGAAGATTATCTAATGCTTTCTGTCTAATTATTTCAACTCTCTTTTCAACTTCAGCATTCTTGTGATTAGCAATTTCTTGACACTGATAGTTAATTTCTTCATCTGTCAACTGGCACAAAGTATTTAAGGAAATTTTATCTTCAGCTAATAAATTATTAAGCCAAATAGAAGCATCCTCTAAAATTTTTCTTCCTTCTCTGGCTTGAATTTTAATCTCATTCTCTAATACATCGAAAATAATAATTAGTGACAAAGATTTCCAAATTGTTTCGGTGCTATCTTCCACCTTAAAAGAAGTAATAAATTTACCATCTTCAAGAGAATGAAACCCTAAATTTGAATTTTGAATTAGTTCGCGTAATTTGAAAAGAGATAAGGTTGAAACACTTTTGATATTATCCTCAATTGTTAGAAAATTTGTCAGATTTGGTAGATGATCTATTTCTTCATTGTTGATAGGAGAAGAACTAAAACTAGGATTATTGTTAAATGGTTGTGATACAGCATAAATCGTTGTAGTTTCTGGAGATTCTGGTACAGAGCGCACGCTATAAAATTCTTGTCCAACAGGAGTAAGTCTAATAATAGATTCCGTTTCTGTTTCCAAAGTATGTAAATTCCGAAGAGTTGCAGTGGTATTTTTAATGAAAATAGGATCTAACCCAAGCACAGTAGCTAATTCCTCTTCAGTTGGTGGAGGGTTAAGTTCAATACCTGCGCGGAAAATAAAATCTTCTAATATATTTAACTGGCGTGATTTAGCAATCTCAATTTTTACCGGAGTTTGAGACAAACAGTAGCGAAATTGACGTGCAGCTAAAACTGATAAACTAGGACTTTGCTTTTCAATCTTTTTTACTATGTTTTTTAATTCTGGATCAATTGGTCTATCAAAGAATGTCCAAAACATCAATTAAACCTCCATGTACGCGAACAACATCTGAAACTTGGGAATATATACGAGATTGAGTAAACAGTGAGTGACAACCAATAATTACCAACAATTCTTGAGCGCGAGAAAAAGCAACATTAACCCGCTCTGGCGTTTTGGCGAATCCAATATTTTTTTGACTATTGTTTCGTACCATGCTGACAATGATAATCTGTCTTTCCATTCCTTGAAATCTGTCAACTGTACCAGTACGAATATGCAGAGAAGGAAACTTTCTAGGGTCTATTTTTGATTCAATTAGTTTTAATTGACGACCATAGAAAGTAATTATTCCTATTTCTTTTCTGGGTTCTCCTTGGTTAACTTTAATAGACCAAGTTTCCTCTAATTTTTGACATATATTTTCGATGGCTTCAATTTCTTTTTTGTTAATAAATGAAGTTCCGTTTTTTTGTTCTCTGAATTCCTGATTAAGAGGAGTTTTAATCCAAGCTATATGATTATTATCTTTGATATTAAAGTTAGCTAGATGGTGATGACGTTGCTCATCTGGATTAGTCAGACCACATTCAAGATTATTCTTATAAAACTGATTAATTGCTCCCATAATCTGAGGGTGCATTCGATACTGAATGGTTAGCATCTTTTTAATACTCTCTGGAGCAGATTCAAATAATTTTTTGAATAAAGACTCTTTTAGATAATTAAGCTCTTCGGTAGTAGTATCTAATTCTTCAGCAATTTCTTCTATGGTGTCATCATTAAGCATAGGTGGTAATTGTTTGTGGTCGCCCACTAACACTAATTTTTGGGCTTTTAGAGCAGGAATTAATAACTCAGGAGGAGTACATTTACTGACCTCATCAATAATGACTACATCAAAAGATTCAAACTCTCTAGAAAAATCTCTTTGAGCTGATTGACTACAAGTAATACCGATAACATTAGCATTATCTAAATAAATTCGTCTTAATTCATGACGATGTTGTTCTGAAGGATTTTTTAATTGATCTATCCAGTCGGAAATTAGATTTTGATAGCGGTTGAGATCAGCTTCTGTTACTCCTAATTCTTGTTGCCAAACCTTGAATTGAAGTTTAAATCTGCGTAAGAAATTTAGCTCGAATAAATTTGTAAATTTTACTTCTGGTTTAAGGTGTTCTGGAATAGTTTGCCAATATTCCTGCCACCAATCCCGTTGCTTTTTCCTATTATCTAAATGCTGTTGTAGTTGAGCTTTAATTTGATTGAGTTCTTGCTCAGATTGTTGCAGTTTTCTGTGAGCTTTTAAAGTAATATTCTTTTGATTTTCTAGCTTGTCATTAATTTTGCTTTGAATAGTTGAAAGTATTTCTAAAGGAGCGAATGATGCAATTAATGTTTCGAGTTGAGCGATACTATTTTGACAATAATCTACTTGGGCTGATAATTCTGATGCTTCAATTGTTATTCTTGTTGGATTGTGAAGATACTCATGGGCTAAATCCTTTATTTGAGTAGGTATTTGTTGCATCTGGATCAGCTTTTGTAAGAGTTTATTAACAACATTTCTACAAACTTTAACATCTTGACTGACTGCTGTTAATTTCTCTTGAGCTTCAGATATTTTTTGTTGAATTTCTTCCAAGCGTCTCTTAATCTCGTTCAACTGTCTTTCCAATAGTTCTAGTTGTTGTTTTGTTTGAGAATCTAATTTTTTGAGCCAATTATGGGTATTAATAACAATATTTTTAACAAGATTACGCATAACAGATTCAATGACGATACTTGAATTATTTGGTTCAGAATCTCGAACAAGAAGATGTACTTGTCTCCTAATTGCTTCTAATGTTGCGATCGCCCTTTGTCTCCGACTAGGTTGACACCATCCTAACCCAGAAGCAACTGCTAATATTCCTTCTATTATTTTTCTCCAAAAACTAAGTGGTTTACTAATTTCGATAATATTAAATTGAGCAATTTGTGTTAATTGACGAAGTGCTGAGACAGAATCCAATTGCTGAACTGTCAGTACTTGCTTTGCTCGAAAAACAGTTTCTTCACTGGGAAGTGAGATAGTAGTCTGATTAAAAATATCGGTAATTTTTCTATCTAATTCATTAGCCATAACATAGGCTTTATCCCATTGACGATATTTCTCAATTAAACTATTAAAGTCAGTGAGAGATTGTTGTAAGTATTGGTTTAAAGATAAACCTTGAACTGTAGAGATGAGATTTTGTAAATAATTTGGGAAAGTTATTAAATCTTCGCTAAAGGTTCGACGTTCTTGCAAACAATCTTTTAGTATCGTTCTAATTTGTGTAGAAGCATTAGATGACCATTGCTCTAATTCCGTTTGGGCTAAACCAATCTCAGATTGAAGATTCTTTATTCTAATAACCTCTTGTTTTTGGTTCTTTTGAGAAATCAAGTTTTCATCATAAATTCGTTCTAAACTCTTAAGGTTGTCATTATTTTTTATCAATAATTCTTGCTTAAAGTTCAGTGTAGCGATCGCTTTAGCTGTTTGTTGGGAGTGTTCTAGACCTTTTTTAATTGTGTTTATATTGTTTTGCTGTACAGAATCTTGAAACCATCTTGTTTGTGCTAAAAAATGTAGATCAGGATAGCTAAAGCCAAGTTCAGCCAAAATGTTAATAGCTAAACAAACATTTTCAGCTAATTCCTGCGCTGAAACGTTTTGGTTTAAATAAGGATTAAGATTTTCTAACCAAGGTTGATTCCAATCTCCTGTCGATTGAGAATCGAGTAAAAATTCTAAATTGGCAAGTAAAGATTCAATTTTCTGTTGTTTACCTTGGGCGATCGCGTGGGCATTTATTTTGTTTTGATGAAAAGTCTCTAAGGTTTTCCTATCAGCTATTAATTGCTTCTGCTTTGGCTCGAAATTTTCTTCTGTTATGAGATAAGTAGCGAATTGTTCTGATGATGCTAGTAACTGACGAAGAATCTTGGCAAGTTCGAGTTTTTCATCCAGACGTTGTTCGCAGTCTGCGGAGGTATTTTGTAGCCAAGTCTTAACTACATTCTCTTCTAAAAATGGCTCTCCTTCGACTCCAACAGAATTTGTGTTTCCTTTCCTGACAGCGCGGATGACTGGATTATGTTTTAATCGGGACAGAGCGTTATCTACAGCTAAATTAGCTTGAGAAGCGATTAAGGTACGTCCTCCTCGTAAAGCAACCTGATAGCAAATCTCCGCAATTACAGTGGTTTTACCCGTTCCTGGTGGTCCTTGAATTAAAGCTAAGTCTGGTGCAGATAGCACTGTCTCTACAGCAGCTTTTTGTGAGGGATTGATAGTTTTCAGCAATAAATTTTGTGGCTGAATTTCGACGGCTTCTTTGGCTTCTCTGGCTTGGGAAGCATCAAACAAAAACTGACCCAAATAGGGATTTTGCGTTCGTACCCTTTCTAAATCTTTTAAAGCGTTTTGCTTTCGCCTAATTTGAGCAAGATCCCCAACTGCCTCAAAAGTTAGTAGTCCGAATTGTGGTAAAGAATAATGTCCTTCGGCAAGAGAATCAAATACCTCAGAATCTAAACTAATTTTGAGGGTTTTGTTGTCAGAATCTATTGATTCAATCGTTCCTAATTCTCTTCCGTCGCTATCGCTTGAATTATTTTCCTTTAGCTTAATATTTTGATTACGCGCCCGTTTAGCCCTCTGCCAAAAATCATCTAAAGGAAGAGAATTGTTAGCTTTGCTATCTACAGTTGCTGATTCAGCATCAATTTTAAAAGTTATATTTCTGGTTGCTTCACCATAATTGTGACTGACAAAAGGTACGCAAAATTGTTTTTCTTGAGCAAAACGTTCTTCAACTTTGACAAAAGCTTTCCAAGCTTCTAGCTGTTGTTCTGTCGGGATACAATCTCTTCTTACTGGCATTTCTGCCATGCGTTCTCTTGCTTGGGGTGGCACTCCAATACGATATTGATAATTGGAGCAAAGACGGATATAAAAAGGCAAACTAAAAGCATCTTTCCTTCCTTTATGCTTTGGAAGCAATTTAGTTGAGAGTATCTTTAAACCGCCATCTCCATTCAAACTGACAGCAGCTATTAATCCTAAAGTGCGCTCAAGTTCTTTGAGTCTTTCAGGCAATTCAATATTATCTATATCAGTCGCTATGGTTAGTCCCCATATTTGTTCACCTAGTTCTAGTCCCCGTCCTTGACGAGTCACATGAAATAAATAAGGAGTTTGACCTACTAGGTTAAACATCAACTCTTCTGCATAGTTACGGCGATCTTGAAATTCTGGATAGCTTGCTAAAACTGCTTCGCCTTCGATATCCCGAATAAAATTATCAATTGCTTTGCCAGTGAATTTAAAGCCCCAATCTTCATACTCTTTGTTATTTACCATCTAATGCTTGATCGCTAAACGCTAAACTATTTTCAGTATTCCCATTTTTATAAAATTCTAATCACAAAAATGGTGGTTAATAGATAATGGCAATAAGCTAATTGAAAGAATAAACCTCTGGCATTAATTGCGATCACGAAATTCTGGAGAACTTTCTCAAGGAGCGATCAGTCCAGAAATGGCTGGAGAATTTGATTTAGAGAAGATGATAAGTAACTTAACTATGGTACTAAGACGGCCGCTCCTTTAATCTTTCCACTTCGGAGAGACTCTAGTGCTTCATTGGCTTCGGTGAGAGGAAAAGAAGATACTTGTGTTTGAATAGGAATTTGTGGAGCTAAAGCTAAGAATTCTTCTCCGTCTTGACGAGTCAGGTTCGCTACAGAGCGTAAAACTCTTTCTCCCCATAAAATCTGATAAGGAAAGGAAGGAATATCACTCATATGAATGCCGGCACAAACCACTACTCCTCCTTTAGCTACTGCTCTCAAAGCCTGGGGAACTAATGAGCCAACTGCCGCAAAGATAATCGCTCCATCGAGAATCTCAGGGGGTTGTTCATCTGAGCCTCCCGCCCAAACTGCTCCCAATGAACGGGCAAATTCTTGTCCCTTCAGATCTCCTGGTTTAGTAAAAGCATAAATCTGCCTACCTTGATAACGAGCAACTTGGATGAGAATATGAGCGGCGGCACCAAAACCATAAAAACCGAGTTTTTGTCCCTCACCAACTAGGCGATAGGAACGATAACCAATTAAGCCTGCGCAAAGTAGTGGAGCGGCTTGTAGGGCAGGATATTTTTCTGGAATAGTAAAACAAAACTGTTCATTGGCCACGCTGTATTCGGCATAACCTCCATCAATTTGATACCCAGTAAATCGGGCTTTATCACAAAGATTTTCTCGTTGAGTTTGACAGTAACGACAATGTTGGCAGGTGCTTCCCAACCAAGGAATTCCTACCAAGTCTCCGAGCGAAAATTTCTGCACTTGATCTCCTACCTCTTCAACTATCCCGACAATCTGATGCCCTAAAATCAAAGGAAACTTAGCTGAGGCTAATTCTCCATCAACAATATGTAAATCAGTACGACATACCCCACAAGCCTGAACTTTGATTAATACCTCTTGGGGTAATGGTCTAGGAATGGGAACTGATTCTGCACATAGTTTCTCTTTAGCAGCTTTTAAAATCATTGCTCGCATCGTCTGGTTCACCTCCGTTGCTTTGCTGTTTTCCAAAAACTCTTGATTTTTGTGGACTTTCTTTAATTTTACCATTCCCACACTTTCTTGATGCACTACCGAATAATAAAAACCTGACTTGATCAGATGATTATCATTTCTTCAGGTTAACTTTACCCAACACAATTCTTTACATAAATTAAACACTAATTTTGTTTAATCTCCGTTTAAAATAAAAGTAAGGATTCAGGTGTCAGCTATTCAGCTTTGAAGGTGAAAATGCAATGCTGTGATTTGGATTATTTTGTGTCTGACCATGAGAAATCTGAAAGTTGACTGCTAATGGCTGAATGCGTATAAATAAAGTATTGGTTTCCATTGAAAGAAAAATACCCATGTCTGATTTAACCTCAATTGCTCAACAAACTCAAATTTCAGCCCAACAATTAGCTACACTATCTACTACGGCTAAAAATCAAGCCCTTAATGCCATTGCCGATGCCCTTGAAAAAAATCAAAAAGAGATTATTAAAGCCAATGAAGTTGATTGTCGTGAGGCTGAGGGGGTAATTTCTTCTGCCCTTTATGCCCGTCTCAAATTGGGCGAAGCTAAACTTAAAAGTGCGATCGCAGGAGTTCGAGATGTGGTAACATTAAGTGATCCTGTCGGTGCAATTAGTATAAAAAGAGAATTAGATGAAGGATTAATCTTACAGCGAGTAAGTTGCCCTTTAGGAGTTTTAGGCGTAATCTTTGAAGCCCGCCCCGATGCTTTGATTCAGATTACCAGTTTAGCGATTAAATCAGGTAATGGGGTAATTTTAAAAGG
>CAJHXH010000159.1_pt1 | contig 21573 bp, 23 predicted proteins | sample 9198571 | NCBI WGS metagenome assembly CAJHXH01 (sample SAMEA7708301, study PRJEB35096) | sediment metagenome | biome: marine neritic benthic zone biome [ENVO:01000025]; feature: sediment [ENVO:00002007]; material: shallow marine sediment [ENVO:03000034] sea grass bed [ENVO_01000059] ... | reverse complement strand
GGTAGAACAGCCAAAGAAATTTGTGTTAAGTTATTTGAACAAACCCAACCTGCACCTGTTAGTAAATTTGATCATGCTTGCTATTTAGGTAGAGAATTTATGCGAGCGGAATATGCTTTAAAAACTGGACAAGATTATATTCAAGATTAAAATTCCGTTTGAAATTGTTAAAGGCTTTGGAATTTAAAATAACGATCGCCGAAAAATAAATATGGTAAGTTTTTGTTAAAATGAAACAAAGATTTGGAGATGTATAAATGAATGCTTACACGATCAACTTTGATGTTATTACTAAAGTTAATGATGAACAATTTTATCAACTTTGTCGTTATAATCCTGAACTAAATTTAGAGAGAAATCAAAAAGGAGATATTATTATTATGTCACCAACAGGAGGGGAAACAGGTAAACGAAATGCTCAATTAGTTGCTGATTTTGTCATTTGGAATCGCCAATATAAATTAGGAGAAATATTTGATTCATCTACCTGTTTTAAACTACCAAAAGGAAGTAATAGATCTCCTGATGTTGCTTACATAAAAAAAGAAAGATGGGATAAATTAACAGATGAAAAAAAGGCCAAATTTCCGCCGATCGCCCCTGATTTTGTTTTAGAGTTAATGTCACCAAGTGACTCTTTAAAAGACACTCAAGAGAAAATGCAAGAATATCTGGATAATGGCGTAAGATTCGGATGGTTAATTAACCCCAACAAAAAGCAAGTAGAAATCTATCGTCAAGGACAAGAAAAAGAAGTTTTAGATCAGCCTAAATTAGTCTCAGGGGAAGAAGTTTTACCTGATTTTATTTTAGACTTAAGTATTATTTGGTAGAAAAAAAATTTTTAATTTAGCTGAAAATTAGCCACAAGTACTAAATCCGCCAGGGAGGTTAAAATGCGATATAAATTGTCTCTTGTTGAGAAAAGTTTATCTGAGTCGATTGATACTCAGGAAGTCGCTCATACAATGAAATCAACCCTAAAATTTGATTAAGGCGATCACATATATTAATATTTGCTTTTCCTACTGAAATTTCTACTAATAATTGAATAATACGTCAGTTCGATAGCCAAAATTGACTGGTTGACTGAAGGAGACAGGAGACAGAATTCAGAATCCAGAAGAGTCAAGAAAAGTGATTATAAACAAAAAAAGAGAATATTAGGTTATTTTTAGCTTAAATAATCCTAATAAGTGAAATTAAAGCTTATTTTTGACTTTTATTGACTTTAGCTCCTTTTCCTTTTCCTGACTCCTGACTCCTGACTCCTGACTCCTGAATTCTTATTTTTGAGTAAACTTTGATTTCGTCGAATTCACGTAATAATATAGTATATTGCTATTATCACTTAATGTAAATTAAAACTTCTGTATCAGCACAAAATATAACAATTGTATCTCTTGTAATTTTATTTCACACCTTCAGAATAAAGTGATTACCAAATTAACTCTAAATCTAACTGAAAATTAGGTAAAATATCTTCTCCTGAAATAGTTTTAGGGTTGTCTAAAATTTCTGTTTCTTTTTCTTGACGATAAACTTCAATTTGTCTTTTCTTGGGGTTAATTAACCATCCTAGTTTAGTGCCATTTTCTATATATTCTTGCATCTTTTCTTGGGTATCTTTTAACGTATCCGTTGGGGATAGTAATTCAATCACAAAATCAGGGGCTAAAGGTAAGAATTTCTGTTGTTGAGAAGTACTTAAACTTTGCCATTTTTCTATAGGTATCCATGAAGCATCGGGAGAACGATTTGCACCTGAAGGTAATTTAAACCCCGTAGAGGAATCAAAAGCAATACCTAGCTTATTAGCCCTATTCCATTTTTGCAATTGATAAGTAATATCAGCATTGCGTTTTCCTGTTTCTGCTCCTGTGGGTGGCATAATAATTAAATCTCCTTTGGCGTTACGTTCAAATCTCAAATCACGATTTTTTTGGCACAATTGAAAAAACTGCTCATCGCTTAAATTAATACCTTCAGTATCTATGGTTAGGTTAGTCATTTCTTTATTGAAAAATTTTTCCTCGTTTTCTTTAATTCTAGCTAAAACCAATGGCGATCGGCATATCAATACCGACAATTTATTTTATTACTTTGGTACTCTGAGTTTTAACCATAGTGCGATCGCCTGCCCTCAGTGGCAAAATTATTTTTTTAAGGCAAATTCAACGATAATTGCCCAATCGAAATATTTCCTCTCCTTCTCGTATGTTGTGCTAAATGACACCCACTACATAAGCAGATCAGATTTTCCTGCCGATTATCTTCTGGTTGATAGTTAGCATGATGGACGGACAAAGTTCTTCTCCTTCTTTCCGATATAGTTAAAGAAGAAACATCATCATTAGGTTTAATGCACTGCATTTGACAATGGGAGCATTTCCACTCGGCTTTTTCTTTAAGTTTTCTGGCAATTTCGTTCCAATTATCGGGATAACGAGAATTCATACTAATTTTTGTTTCCCTTCAATCTTTCTTTAAGTAGGGTAATCTGAACAGGTAAACTCTTGGTTAAGATAAAAAAAAATTCTATAATAAATATAGTATAAACAAATAAAGCATAAACTTAAGTAGGAAAATGGGATTTTTTGATTCTGAAGTAGTACAGGAAGAAGCGAAACGATTGTTTGAAGACTATCAATCACTAATGCAATTAGGTGGTGAATACGGCAAATTCGATCGAGAAGGTAAAAAAATCTTTATCGATCGAATGGAAAGTGTCATGGAGCGTTATCGTATATTTATGAAAAGATTTGAACTGTCTGAAGATTTTATGGCAAAAATGACAGTAGAGCAATTAAAAACTCAATTAGGTCAATTTGGTACTAGCCCTGAACAAATGTTTCAGCAAATGTACATGACTTTAGAGAGAATGAAAAAGGAAATTCAATAAATACTTTTTATCTAATTGTAAATCTTCATAAATTAGCTAAACAAATGTTAAGTAAATTTCTTAAGTAATTTATCGATATACGGCTAATACCCTGAGCAAAGTTCGGTTCTACTTACTTATTTATCTTACAAAAATTGATAAATTGTAATTGTTAAATAAATATATAATTTGATTTTTATTAATCAAATCTAATCCATTGTTCATTAATATTAAGGAGAAAAACGATGAATGCAAGATCTAATAACCAATCTCAGTTTTTTGAAAACCAAGACGGCAACAATCCTTTTTTAGAATATTTACAATCTTTAAGTCCAGAAACTATTAGTCAATTATCCAAACCCCAATCTACCGAAGTATTTCAAGTAATGGAACGGAATATTATGGGATTATTAGGAAATTTACCTTCCAATCAGTTTGGCATTACGGTTAACACTAGTAGAGAAAATTTAGGTAAATTATTAGCCTCTGCCATGATGAGTGGTTATTTTCTCCGCAATGCAGAGCAGAGAATGGACTTTGAAAACGCATTATTAGGGGCTGATAATCATGATTATAGCAATGACGAAGGTGGGGAATTTTGAGCAAAAATTGATGATAGAGAAGGGCATAATAATATTATGCCCCGACAAATTATGGAAAATTAGGGAAATTTAGGCAGAGAATTAAGCAATTTGAGCCAACTCCTGACGACGGGTAAGTTTATCTAATTGTTGCACCAATAAACTTAAGAACAGACCAACATCAGTAACAATTCCCACAGACTCCACTGAACCACGATCGCTTAATTTTGTTACTACAGCAGGATTAATATCGACACAAACCATTTTCACCCCAGCAGGAGTCATATTGCCGACACCAATCGAGTGCAACATCGTTGAGAGCATAATAATCATGTCAGTACTTTTGATTAATCGAGCATACTCTTCTTGTGCTTTAATTAAATCCATATAGGTGTCAGGCAAAGGACCATCATCCCGAATTGAACCAGCTAAACAGAAGGGTACACCATTTTTGACACATTCATACATAACCCCCTTGGTAAGAATACCTTGCTCGACTGCATCAGCGATACTACCTGCACGACGGATGGTGTTAATAACTTTCAAATGATGGCGATGTCCGCCGCTAACGGGTACACCTTTACGCATATCTACCCCCAAAGAAGTTCCCATCAAGGATTGTTCCATGTCGTGAACGGCGATCGCATTTCCCCCCAATAGACATTGTACATAACCTTCACGGATTAAACGGGAAAGATGATTAGAACCGCCAGTGTGGATAACTACAGGTCCAGCTACAACTGCAACCTTTCCTCCTTGATCACGAATATGACGCATTTCCCAGGCAATCTGTTCCACCAATAATTCAACACGGCGTTCACTGGAAACACCTCCACTCATAAAGCTAAACTCTTGAGTTTGATTACGTTGCTCTCGTGATTGCTTAGATTTTACTGTGCGGATACCTTCCACACCCACAACAACTTTTTCCCCTACTTCTAAATCACGTAATATTTTACAAGTAGCAGTCACGCCTTCAGGAGTTTCTTTAATCACAATAGCCCCATCCATCCTTTGATTAGTGGCTTTTTCCCAGTAACCATTAACTCGGACTTCGGTAGGATAAATAGTCGTAACATAAAAATCATCAGGGGCGACACCAGCTTTAACCACAGTGGTTAACTTAACGTTAACTTCTTTTTCAGGCAGAGAAACTGCACCCAAATCAATCAATTGAGTGAGAATATCCTCCATTACCTCCTGAGAAGGGGCAGAAATACGCACCTCAGCATCAGAAGGGCTTTGTCTTTCTAAACCTAAATTAAAGTTAAGGACTTTAAAACTACCGCCTTCTTTAACTACCAAATCTAAGGCACGATTCATAATGCCACTATCGAGTAAATGCCCTTCCATTTTGATAACACGGCTTTCCACAGTCGCCCTAGCATGGACATCCTCTAAAATTGGCTCAGTTACTCGTAAAGTTAGGCATTTTGCCGCCCCTCCTGCTTTAAGAAATTCGGTTAAGGGAGTTTGAATGACTTTAAAGCCTTTTTCCGTAATACGTTGCTCTAGCTGATCAGTAATATTATTCATGATCACCAGATCATTAATATTAACCGCATTACAAGCGAAAGTTACTGCATCGGCTTCTTCTACAGCAATCCGCTTATCTTCAGGCACTCGCATCTCGATTAAACGGTTAGAATAGCTATCAAATGCGTCTGGATAGTAAAGTAAATAACCATCTTTCAACGGACAAAAACAAGTATCGAGGTGATAGAAACGATTATCAATCAAATGCAAGGATAAAACTTCGGTGTCTAACCATTTAGCAATGTAGGGGTGAGAATCTAATTCCGAGCGAAAACCATAACCTGCCCATAACCAACGCCCCTCTCTGTCAAATAAGGCATCTCCTGCCCCTTCAAAAGGTAAATCTTTAGACAATTCATACACCGTGAAACCGTTTTCTTCAAACCACTGTTTAAAAAATGGTTCTTCTCCTTGACGCTCAGGGTGATAGAATCGACTCAAAACTACATTTTCCCCTAACACTAAACCAGCATTAGCGGTAAATACCATATCAGGAACACCTTTTTGCGGTTTGACTAAATCAACAACGGCATGATCTTTGATGATATGATGTAATTTCTGCCATTGTTCTACAGCACGATCTTGACTTGATTTATGGACATTACCTTCCATCCAAGGGTTAATTACATAATCAACGTCATAGTGATCTGGGGCGCACATTAAAATACGAATTTCTTCTGTCATAATCTAAGTAATCAATAACCTATAAGTATAAAAATTAAATTAGCTTAATCGTTTCGTTAGCTTAATTTATTCAGCAACTTTTCATTATAACCCGATTTAGACTTTGCTAAACTAACTTGTGAACGATATATCTAGAAATTATGACTAACGACTAACGAATTACGAATTACGAATTACGAATTACAAAAAACCAAGCCTAATAAAATAAGAACTTTAGGCATACTACATTCCAATAAAAGTGCGAGGTTTTGGGTAAAAAGCAATGCTAAAATTGCCACCCAAACTTTGATTAATTTATCAGACAACAGTGTTGAAGCATGAACAAGAATTAAAAACTAAAGTTTAAGATCTTTATAAACTCTTTACTTTTTACTTAGTACGGGCTTAATACTATTAAGCCCCTACATTACTTTTTACGAACCCTCACCAGCCAATTGACGTATTGAAAGCAAACCCTATCTACCATTGGTGAAACTACAATTTTGCGGTTAACTTGTCTGTGATAATGTTGTTGATAAAATTCTACTTTGCGATCACGAAGTGGCAGGCTACGCCTGATCGAAAATATAGATATCTGACTTACTCATAGAAGACTTAATTTCACAAACAATCACTAAACCATTTTTGATAATGACATCAATTTCCACTTGATCTGGTCGCCCAAAAACGATACCTTCAGAATCATAATCATATTGAGAACTTCTACCCCAAAAGATTCTTGTAGAATAGCGGCTAAGGCATTGCGAAAACTGGCTTCTGAATATCTATTCTGTTGATTAGTCTATCCAAATTAAGTTAAACTAAATGATCGGAGTTAAGATAATTAGCTCTGATTTTTTGTTGTTGAATGAAATAATTTTGGAAAAAGTGTAAGTAAAATATGGATGAATTTTTCAAGAGAAGAAAATCTAGAATTGTCCTTAAAACTATATTGATATTTGTTTTAACTTTAGTCTATATGTTTTTATTAGGAGCTTTATTCACTGCGATGGTTATCCCTAAAATAGTACCCTTTGTTTTTGTTAGTTTATGGTTTATGACCATTATTTTTCTCATTGAATACTATCTTTAAATTGAAATAATTAACGGAAATTAATGTCACTATATCTTATCAGATCACTAAGGTAAGATTTTGATTCACCAAAATAGTATTGGTTTTTATCTAGCATAAAAGTTAATCGCTTATAATATTACTGTTAATAATAACAAAAAGTAAATCATGTCAGTCAAGGAAAAGATAAATTTAAAAGAACTATACGAAATTGATGATAATTTGTGGTTAGAAGAAACCGTAAAATTATTAAAAGAAAAAAAATTTACAGAGTTAGATTTAGAAAATTTAATAGAGGAGTTAGATAGTTTGGCAAGACGAGATAAGTTAGCAATGGCAAGTCTATTAGAACAAATTATCAGACATTTATTATTAATAGAATGTTATTAGAGTTAGGGTGTCTAGAGAAGATATTATTTTAGGCTTAAAACCTGATTTTGTTAGGGAATATACTGGTTTGGGAGTGGCTTAATTGGTTATGCGATGCACTGCCCACCCTACTTTAGGGCAACCAATTTTGATCTAATATTTGCTCTAAATCAGCGATTGGTTTTTCAGGAAATTTATTAAGTGGTAATTGAGATCGTTTAGAAGCAATTAATCTACTATCTTGATAGCATTGATTAAATATTTCTTGAATGTAAGGCTTTAAACTAGGACTATCTAATAATTCATCACGGATTTGTTGCCGAAAATTAGCAATTTCTCCTTCCCAATGTCCTCGACATCTTTCCCTCTCGTCTTCCCAATATGCCAATTTCAAGAGATGCTCAAATAATCTTTTTAATAAACTTTTCAGTTTCTTTTTATCTCGGCGACTCAAATCCTCAACCTCCTCAATTAAATTATCCCAATCAAGGGAATCTAAATCTCTAACTTTTAATTTTTTTACTGTATCTAATACCCACAAATTATAATCAATATCGTATAAATTTTTTTGTGTTAATTTTAATTCCGTTACCATAATAAACTCTCAAATTCTGCTGTTAATCAATCATATCGTTTTTTAATCTAAAGGTACATCTTCGGCATAACTATAAACCTCAATACCTAAATTAAAGATAACGTAAGCGTTCAGGTGTTGTAAGATCAGTAGTTATAGATATTGTCAGCAATATATTAAATTTTTATGTCTAATCAAGTAATTGCAGAACCTATTAAATTACCTCGCACCAGTGAATCGGAGAATATTAAGAAAATTCGTCACACTGCCTCTCACGTTATGGCTATGGCAGTACAAAAGTTATATAAAGACGCACAAGTAACGATCGGTCCTTGGACGGAAAATGGTTTTTATTATGATTTTGATTTACCGCAACCCTTAGCGGAAAAGGATCTCAAGGCAATTAAAAAGCAGATGATCAAAATTATTAACAAAAAATTACCCGTAATTCGAGAAGTCGTCACCAGAGAAGAAGCAGAAAAAAGAATCAAAGAAATTAACGAACCCTATAAGTTAGAAATTTTAGATAGCATTAAAGAAGATCCCATTACCATCTATCATTTAGGGGAAGAATGGTGGGATTTGTGTGCAGGCCCTCACATCGAAACTACAGGTGATTTAAACCCCAAGGCGATCGCATTAGAAAGTGTAGCTGGTGCTTACTGGCGAGGAGATGAAAATAATCAACAATTACAACGGGTATATGGTACGGCATGGGAAACCCCCGAACAATTAGCGGAGTATCAACGCCGTAAGGAAGAAGCATTAAAACGAGATCACCGTAGATTAGGCAAGGAATTAGGTTTATTTCTTTTTGCCGATGTGGTAGGGCCTGGATTGCCTTTGTGGACTCCCAAGGGTACGTTAATTCGTTCTACCCTAGAGGATTTTTTGAAACAAGAACAACTTAAACGGGGTTATTTGCCTGTGGTAACGCCTCATATCGGTAGAATTGACTTATTTAAAACTTCAGGACATTGGCAGAATTATAAGGAAGATATGTTCCCTATGATGGCGGAAAATGCCGAGGAAGCAGAAAATGAGATTGGTTTTGTCTTAAAACCGATGAATTGCCCCTTTCATATCCAAATTTATAAGAGCGAATTGCGATCGTACCGTGATTTACCCATCAGATTAGCCGAATTTGGGACGGTTTATCGTTATGAACAATCTGGGGAATTAGGGGGTTTAACTAGAGTAAGAGGGTTTACTGTGGATGATTCTCACCTGTTTGTAACTCCTGATCAACTCGAAAGCGAATTTTTCAGCGTGGTGGACTTAATTTTATCAGTATTTAAGAGCCTACAACTGAAGAAATTTAAAGCCCGTCTCAGTTTCCGAGATCCTGAATCTGATAAGTATATAGGAGGTGATGAAGTTTGGGAAAAGGCTCAAAATGCTATCCGTAACGCTGTGCAAAAATTAGACATGGAATACTTTGAAGCAGTGGGAGAGGCAGCATTTTATGGCCCTAAATTAGACTTTATTTTCCAAGATGCCCTAGAAAGAGAATGGCAATTAGGAACTGTACAAGTTGATTACAATTTACCTGAGCGTTTTGACTTAGAATATATTACCCCTGAAGGAACTAGAGAACGTCCTGTGATGATTCACCGTGCGCCTTTTGGCTCTTTAGAGCGTTTGATCGGCATTTTAATCGAAGAATACGCAGGGGATTTCCCCTTATGGTTAGCACCGATTCAAGCCCGTTTAATGGCGGTTAGCGACGATTTTTTACCCTACGCCCAAGATGTCTGTAACAAAATGCAATTAGCAGGGATTAGAGCCGAAGTGGATTTAAGTGGCGATCGCCTGGGGAAAATGATCCGTAACGGGGAAAAACAGAAAATTCCAGTTATGGCAGTGGTTGGCGGTAATGAGGTAGAAAACAAGACCTTAAATATTCGTACTCGTGCCAGTGGTGAATTAGGGGAAATTCCTGTTAATGAGGTGATTGAGAAGATGAGTAAGGCTATTACTGAGCATACCAATTTTTAATGACTTTCGTAGGGGTTTAACACTGTTAAACCCACACAATTGCCGTTGAAAACGATTACGATTATGATTATAGACAAATGGAATTGCCAGATTATAGGATCTGGGCATAATGGTATTATGCCCCTACAATAGCCTCCGTAGCGGTTGAATTGAATGAGGTTCTTAAGTTGCAAACACAATAAAGCATTAACTGTAAAAGTAATCGCTTTTTATTTTAGATAACAAATCAAAGTTTATTTTGAATATTCTAATGATAAAAGAAAAGATTAAATATATTGAATCAATTACGATTAAAAAACTTTGGGGGGAGGTTGATATTGATTGGCATTTAGATCCAAAGATTAATATTTTAGTGGGTAAAAATGGCACGGGGAAATCTACTATAATAAATGTGATTGAATCTATTATTTGTGAACAAGATATTGATGTACAGTTCGACACTAATTTTGCTCAAATTAATTTTGATTTACAAAAATATATTTCTCTCGGAAGAATAGAATTATTAGAAAAAGATATTCCAGAAGATTTTAAAATAAAATATTCAAAATATTCTAACGATTCAAGACTTCTTGCTTTGATACAAATGATGAGGTTAACACAACAAGAATCTAAAATTGAAGAGAAAAATTATTATACATATGTCAAAACAATTAAGCCACACGAAAAAAGTTTTTTAAGCTATAAAATTAAGTTTAAAAATATTGTCAATGAAAATAATAAAAATAAGATCGTTAACATTTTTGATGATATTTTGTTGTTAGCAAAAATAAGTACTTTTGAAATGCTGATTAAAGATTTGGAAAGACAAGAAGAAAAAAAAGAGAATCTTAAAACTGAACTAGATGTTATATTAAGTGTTTTAATAGATAAATTTAAAAGTTATCAACTAACTCTCAAAAAATCAATTGAAAATGAAATCAAAGAAAAAGATGAAACAATTAAAACATTATCATCTCAAGAAACAGCTAGTATTGAGGATTTAGAAAAATTGAGACAACTAATTAAAGAAAAAGAAGAAATAAATAACAGAATAAACTATCATAAAGACTTATTTTTAGATTTAATTAATGAACTATTTGCCGAAACAGAAAAAACCATAGATTTTGATGCTGATAACTCAATTATTTTCCGTAAAACTAATGATAAAATCATTACAGCTTATCAACTTTCTTCAGGAGAAAAACAAATATTAATTATTCTTTTACAAGTTTTAATGCAGAATAATCAACCCTCAATTATCTTAATGGATGAACCAGAATTATCTTTACATTTAAGTTGGCAATTAAGATTAATAGATATGATACAATCCCTTAACGAAAATTGTCAGCTAATCATTGCTACCCATGCCCCCGGTATTTTTTCTAAAGGTTGGAAAGATAAAGTAACAGATATAAGAGATATTATTAAAAATTAATTATGACGGAAAATAGTATTGCTCAGTATATTGATAGTGATTATCTTGATGCGGAAAATTTATTACTTGATAAAGATATTACTGCTTATGTAGAAGGATTTGATGATCAGGTATTTTGGGCTGATATTTTTAGAAAATTTGCACCTCAACTAAGAATTAAATTTTATCCCCATTCCAGAGAATATAAAAGTGGAAAACAGGAAGTTTTAAAGAATATTGATAGAACCTCAAAAACAGTTATTTTATGTGTTGATGCTGATTTAGATTATTTACTTAAAAATGAGCCTGTTTATAATCATCCTTATATTTTTCATACCTATACTTACTCCATTGAAAATTATAAAATTTTTCCTTATAACCTTAATATTATTGTACAAAAGTGTTCGTTACCTGAGCAACAAGATTTTTGTTTTATTAAATTTTTTGAAGAATACTCAAAAGCTGTTTATCGATTTTTTCTTGACATTATCTATTTTGAAAAGCAAAAATATCAAAATTATCGACAAGGAGAACAAGCTGAAGCTAAAATCAAAGAAAAAGATATTAAATATATTTTATGTTTAGATCAAAAAGATAAAAATTTTGGTTTAAGTGACAATGGTTTTAGTTTAATGCCAACAATTCAAAAAAGATTTCAAAATTGGGAAAATAAGATAATTGAGAAGTATAATAATATTGATTTAATGGTGAAAAGCAAAAAATTCCCGTTATGGTGGTGGTGGGCGGTAACGAGGTAGAAAACAATACTTTGTGATTCTAAGAACTACAGATTCGGTTGTCAAACTTAACAAAAAGAGAGATTTGGGGAATAATTAATTTTCAATTGTCCATTGTACATTGTCCATTGCGATAGCTTGATTTCATCAGTACATGATATATTGAACATAGGTTAATTAAGGGGAGGAGTAAAGACAGTGCCAACATCAACAATATTCAAGCAATTACGGCGAAGTCGGACATTTTTGTCTGGTTTAGGGGTTAGTTTTGCTTTAAGTTTTGGCTTACTGGTATGGTTAAACCATAAATGGCAAAAAATTGATGCTGAATTGCCTAATAATGTGGCTAATGTGGTTAGTTATGCTCGTCCCAATACCTTAACTATTAAAGCCGAAGATGGTACAATCTTAGCCCAATTTGGTGACTTAGCCCACGAAACTTTAACCCTTTCAGCTATTCCTCCTCAATTACAACAGGCTTTTATTGCTATTGAAGATAGTCGTTTTTATCAGCACCAAGGGATTGATTTACAAGGGATTGCCCGTGCCAGTTTGGTTAATCTTAAATCGGGGAAAGTGGTTGAGGGTGGTAGCACCATTACTCAACAATTAGCACGTATTGCCTATCTAGATCAAGATCGTAGTTGGGAAAGAAAACTTAAAGAAGTGGTACTTGCCCAAAGAATTAATCATCAATTGCCTAAAGAGCAAATTTTAGCTACCTATCTCAATTTAGTATATTTAGGTTCAGGGGCTTATGGTGTTGCCGATGCCGCCCATCGTTATTTTGGTAAATCCGTAGAAGAGTTAACTTTACCCGAAATTGCCACCTTAGTAGGAATTACCCCCGCCCCTAGTCTTTATTCTCCCCTTGAAAATCCTGAACTTGCTAAAACAAGACGAGATTTAGTCTTAACCCAAATGCAAGAGCAAGGTTATATTACCGAAACAGAAGCACAACAAGCAATTACCTCTCCTCTCATTACTCAAGCACAGCCATTAAAACGGCAACAACGACAGGCTAACTATTTTGTCGAGTATATTCAACAAGAAATTCCTAAATATGTCACTCAAGCACAACTAGAGAAAGGGGGAATAATTGTCAATACAACCCTTAACCCCCAATGGCAAACCATCGCCGAAAAAACTGTTCATGATGCCGTTGCCAAATACGGTAAATGGCAGAAATTTAGTCAAGGGGCATTAGTGGCGATCGATCCTCGTAACGGTGAAATTAAGACAATGGTAGGGGGTACAGACTTTGAAGAAAATCAGTTTAATCGAGTTACCCAAGCCCAACGTCAACCAGGCTCCACTTTTAAAACTTTTGTCTATGCTACAGCGATCGCCGGAGGAGTATCACCCTATAAAACCTATTTAGATTCTCCTTTTATTGTCGATGATTATGAACCTAAAAACTACAAAAACAAATATAAAGGGACTGTGCCGATTTACCAAGCCCTTACTTCATCATTAAATGTGGTTGCCGTCAAAAATCTAATTGATGTGGGTTGGAATCCGATAATTGACGTAGCCCAAAAAATGGGCATTAAATCCGAGTTAAAACCTACCTATTCCCTTGCTTTAGGAGCATCAGAAGTCAACTTATTAGAGTTAACCGGTGCTTACGGTACTTTAGCTAATCAAGGAAAACATAACACTCCCCACGGCATTAAAACAATTGTTGACGCTCAAGAAAATATTATCTATTCCGCTAACTTTACCTCACAAACAGCTTTAGATGAAGAGAGTGCAAATATTACTACTTGGATGTTGCAAAAGGTGGTTTTGTCAGGTACAGGGATTCCCGCCCAAATAGGGCGCCCAGTGGCAGGAAAAACGGGAACTTCAGATGATTCGAGGGATTTATGGTTTATTGGTTATATTCCCCAATTAGTAACGGGTATTTGGTTAGGCAACGATGATAATAAAGAAACATGGGGTAGTAGTGGCACAACCGCTCAAATGTGGCGTAGTTTTATGTTAGAGGCAACTAAAGATTTACTAGTGGAAAATTTTCCCAAACCACCGGGTGAGTTAGTTGTGAATGAGAAAACCATCGAATTTGAGCCAATTAAGCCGAAAAAGAGTTATCATACAAGGGTTATACAGGCTTCATCCCGCACCTCTAACCGTGCTTACAGGAGTTCTCGTTCAAGGCGATCGTATTCTAAACGTCGTCGAACCTACTCTACACCAAGAAGAGTAGCCCGCAAAAGTACGTCTCGGACTTCAACCCCTAACTCAACTCCACAAATTAGTAAACCCGTTACTAAAACTAATACACCACCAGCACCACAATTAAGTAAGGGTAGTAAATCTAAGGGGGCAGAGTAATAAAGATACAGATCTATTTCAAGAGTGATGTTGGGTTTCATTCTTCAACCCAACCTACAATAGATCAATTAAATTAGGTTAGCTTGATAGCAAATTACAGCACATAAAGCCGAAAAAAGAGTTATGGCAGTAGCTAAAAGAGGATCTTGTCCTTGACTGACGGCGAAAGAAGTTATAATACCAGCCCCTAATGTTGCTGTTAAACCTGCGGTAATTAAATCTTTAGATTGATTATGATTCATGGTAAAGTTATGTATCTTAAAAATGTTTATATATCACTAAAATTAAAGTTAACACCTCAGCTTTAAAATGATAAATACTTGTTAAAAAGATTAATATTTAGATACATTTCTTAATCAAATAAAGAAGAAGTTACTGAAAATTGAGGAAGTTGCTTAAAAATCAAGTTTATTTTCTTTCAACACTAATAGTATAATCACCTCTTCCTTTGGGATCATAAGAATTAATAATAAAACGATAAGTACCATCTTTTGGTAAAACTACCGACAGACTAGAGTTACTATTACCTTCTCTTAAATCGTCATTTTCCGCAATAATATTGCCTGTAGAGTCTTGTACCGCTAAATAAGTATCAAAATCTTTACTTTCTAAAGTAACAACCAAAGAATCCCCTTTTTTTCCTTGTAGGGTAATAGCATCATATAAACTGCCATCGCTAGGAATTACTAAGTCTCCTTCTTCGAGTGTGCCTCTTTCTAGCAAATTATAATCTTGTGTTGCCGCTACAGTTTGAGGATTATCTTGAGTTGGTGATGATGGAGATTGTTCTACACTTTCTGCTTGATTATTATTATTATTATTATTATTATTATTGGTGTTAGATTCTGGAATAGATATTGGAATAGGTAAAGAAGAACTAGGTAATGTTGATTGGCGGGGAGTCACCGATGTTGAGTTATTACTACTTTCAGGAACACTCCCCTGAGTTGCTCTTGAGTCTCTTACCGCTACTTGTGCTTTTTGTGGATAAGCCATGACACAGTTTTTCACCGAAGAATTACAAGCTATTCCCGTTTTATCCGTAGCACTGCTAAAAATTTCTGCTTGCTTGGTTTGATTATTTAATAGACTAATCACAACTTGCTTTGCTTGAGAATTATTAATAATAGGAATATTAATCAATCCATAACTGTTATTAACGGAGGTATTAGCAGAATTATTTTGGGATGCTTCTGAGGCTACCTTTACCAATTCCGAAGAAGTTTGAATAGCTGGTAACGGTTGTAGATTGCGTAAAAAATTGATAGCTTTGTTAATTTGAGTTGTGGTATTCGTAGTAGAGGAAATGTTGCTTTCTAACCAGTCAGCATAAGCAATGGGATTAGTTCTCGCTTTATTGATTTCCTGTAAAATAGTTGATTCTAATGAAGATTTTTGATTACTCACATTTTGTGCTAATACTTGAGAGGTAAATGTCGTTATCAGTCCTAATATGCCTAAAGATAATGTTTTAATTAGACTAAAAGATGGAATTGTTGCTTGTCTCTTCGTCATGGCTAATGCTTTGTTAAGTCCTTCTGTTTTCTCTATATTTATTATTAACTAAATTTTGGGTTTGGGGGGTATTAATAGACAAAATGTTAATAAATTAGCTTTTCAACTGTAAATATGGGGAAAAATCTACTTTAGGATGGCAGAAAACGATCTAAAGCAGATTTAAGAGCCTCGATTTCTGTTTCCATATTCCCCTCTTGAGCAGCACGGGTGATACATTCACTAAGATGTTCATCCAAAATTAAGCGCGCAACTCGATCTAATGCTCCTCTAATAGCGGCAATTTGGATTAATACTTCAGGACAATCTCTGTCTTCTCTAATCATAGTTTTAATCCCTCTGACATGACCTTCAATGCGGGATAAGCGGTTAATAACTTTTCGTTGGGATTCTTCGCTATGAATATGACCATGATGATGATTATCTTGATGATGATTATCTTGATGATGATTATCTGTGTTAATTTCACTTTTTTTTGTAGTTTTAGAATTCATATGATTTCAAAAAATAATTTACCATCAACTTAATTATAGTTTATTTTCGCTAGTTTTTGTCAGCTATGTTATGATTATTAATATTAATCAGCTATCTTTTTATCAAGAGGAATAAAAGATATTAAAATGTACTTTATCTATTAATTAAATACTTAAAATTAATTTAATTCAATTTATCTTAATATCTGGTGACTGACAAAAGAAAATAGGGATTTGAGCATCGCCCGTAACAGGTGTGAAAAAAATAAAAGTAATTCCTCCCGCGCGAGCCTAGATCCGAACCGAAGTCATTACAGGCTTTGGACTTGGTTAATTCGCGCATTCGCGCATTCGCCTATTTCTTTAACTGAGCCCATAGCCAGGGATAAAGTATTAATACTTAACAATTATTCGATTAATTCTCAGTTTAGCTAATTTAATCTGAAAAAGAGTTAACAAAATCGTAACAGTCTGTTATAATTGTTAATAATAACGATTATAAAAATCTATATAATATAAGGAGATACAACTAATATGGCTGGTTTGTTCGGTATATTTGGCAGAAAAAACAAGAACTCCGATGATGCATACTATCTTAACCCTGATGAATCCAAAACATTTGGAGACATTGACTATATGCGTAAATCCAAAACTGTCAGAAGAACTTATGCCAAAACTGTCAGTGGTGGCGGTGGAGAATCCATAAAAGAAGTTTCTTCTCTTAAAATGAAAAACAGAGGAGAATTTCCTAATCAAAGTCAGGGAAGTGGTTTTACTTCTAGTTCTTTCAACAATAGTTCTAGCAATACTTCTACCTCAACTTCTTCTACTTCTACTTCTTTTACTCCTAGTCAGAAACGTACCAACACCGGCACTGGGATGGATATGTTCCGTAATATGGCAAAAAATATTAAGAAACGATAAAATTTACGTTTACTTTTGTTCAGCGTAAGAATCTTTTATTGATAGGGTTTACCTCAGTTTTTTTTGGTAAATCACCAGACTTGTAGGGGCAGAATATATTCTGCCCTTTCTTGTCTATAGCAATGAATAATGGGCAATAGACATTTGTAATAAATAAAGTAATCTTTGACTACAAAGGTTAAGATCCTGATAAAATCTTAACTTCTTACTTACCTGTTAATTTAACCATACCAATGCCTCCAAAATACAATCCTAGCACTGCACCAGCCAACAGAGATTGAGTAAGAGGATCAGTTGAAGGGGTAATCACTGCACCTAGAATTACCGCACCGAGAACTACGTAACGCCATCCTGATAACATTTGTCGGGAAGAAACTAAATTTAAGTTACCTAGTAGTAATTGAATTACGGGAATTTGAAAAGCAATCCCAGTAGAAAACATTAATAATAGCACAAATTTAAAATACTTATCAATTGACCATAATTGCTCAACTACATCTGCACCATAACTAATAAAAAATTTAAGGGCGGCAGGAATAAGTACCCCATAGGCAAAACCTAAGCCTGTAAAAAAGAGAATGCTTGAGCCAAAAACAATGGGGGCTAATAAGCGTCTTTCCTTACGAGTTAAACCCGGTACAACAAACTGAATTATTTGATAGAGAATGATTGGACTAGCTAGTAAAATACCGCTATAACCTGCTACTTCCAGTGAAACAAAGAAAAACTCACCGGGGGCTAATTGTAAGAATTTAACTCCCTCCGCAGGTATTTCTAACCAAGATACAAGGGGTTTGACAAAAATAAAACAGATAATGGCACTGACAAAAACAGCAATTAAACTAATGAAAATTCGTTGTCTTAATTCTTCGAGATGATCAAAAAAAGACATTTCCGCTGGCTCGGGAATTTCATCCCAATAATTATCTTGTTCTGGTTTAGTTGAGTTTTCTAGTTCTTGTGTTGCCATAGGTATAGCAGTTGAGGTGTTGACAGTTGAGGTGTTAATTTATTAGTAAATAATCGCAGTAATCACAATTCTTAAAACTAAATAACATCAATGGTTATAGCTCGTATCAATAAATAATACCCAAGATATTTTTTATTGGCTCTTATGTCCTAAGAAATATGGCGACTGCTATATTTACGAACAAATCTGATCGATCTGTTAATTATTGTAACGGTTAACAGTTGACAGTTAACATTCGATAGTTGATAGTTGAGGTGTTAATAGTTGATTGTTAATAGCTTGATTTATGACTTGGCAATATAAAACCCCCGGCATTCCCGACGAATTATTTGAACGTTTACCTGGTATTCCCCTGAGTAAAAAAGAGATTCGTTTACTGATTTTATCAGCATTAAGATTAAAAGAAAATTCAATTGTTTGGGATATAGGTGCAGGTACAGGAACTATTGCTATAGAAATTGCTTTACTTTGCCCTAAAACAAAAGTTATTGCTATTGAAAGAGATAATGAAGTAGTTAGGTTAATCAAAAAAAATTGTCAGCTTTTTCAAGTAGAAAATGTGGAAGTGTTAGAAGGCATCGCCCCTGATTGTTTAGCCGAAATTGAAGAAAAACCCGATCACCAAAGGTGGCAGGCTACGCCTGATCGCATTTGTGTTGAGGGAGGAAAATCCATTAAAGATATTTTGCTCAAAGTTTGGGAATATTTGCCCCCTGAAGGGAGAATCGTAGCAACCGCTAGCAATTTAGAAAGTTTGTATCAAATTTCCGAAGCATTATCTCAATTACAAGCTCGCAATATAGAGGTAGTGCAATCCTCCATTAATCGTTTAGAAACCAGAGGCATTAGTCAAGTATTTGCGGCGATCGCACCTATTTTCATTTTGAGTGGCGAAAAAATCTAGTGAGGAAAGGTAACGTAAAATGCTAATCTAAAGAAAGCTCTAGATCTTTAAATATTTAGTTTAATCGTATCCTTATGTTTCAGAGTTGCTTAATTTGTACTGACTTGAAGGATGGACTGCAAAGATTAGTTAACTTTGTTGACCACTTAGCGGATAGTGGTTTAAAAGAAATTACTTTTTTTCATAGTGTACCTCTTTGGGAAGAAGGAGAAATTCCTCGTGTTGATACTGATAAAATCGAAGAAGTTAAAGCTTTTTTTGCCAAAAGATTAGAAAACAAGAAAACACCAATCAAAGTTAATATTGAAGTCCCTTCAGGGGAAGCTCCCAAAAATATTCCTAAGGCAATCGAGAAATACCAAGTCGATTTTTTGGTAAAGGGATTACCGTTACGAAGATCATGGACAGAGCGCATTTTTGGTTCAACCAGTGTGCAATTAATGCAAACAGAGAAGATTCCCATGATGATTTTTCGCCCACAATTAATCTCCGTTTATCGAGAAGAGGAAATTGCTCTGCGTTGTCAAAATTTTAATCGTTATTGGTTGATTCCTTATATTGATAGTAAGGCGGCTAATTATCTAATCGATAAAGTCAAACATTATGCTAGTAAAAAACCAGCTGATGTGACACAGCAGTGTTTGTTATTAACTGTAATTGAGGATACAGCACGATCTCCCGTACTAATTGATAATTATGTTCAAGAGGCACAAGAAAAATTAAACAAGATTAAAACAGATTTAGAAGATTTAGGTTTAGAGGTAGAAACTTTAGTCACTAAAGGTAATCCTTTTCTAGAAACTATGAAAGTTGCTTTTGAATATGACATCAGTGCGATCGCCATTTCTGATGATAAAGATAGTGGTATTTTAGATTGGACTGTGCCTAGTTATGCCCAAAGCATCTTACATCGTAGTTGGTTTCCCTTATTGTATTTCCCTTTCGTAAAATAGTTCTATGAATTCAGATTCAGACGCTAATAAGCAACAACAAGATCAAGATCAAGAATTACAGCAAGATATTCTCCGGGGTAGAAAATTTACCTTGGCGGATATGATTGCCAAAGAAGGAGGCGGTTTTCTTAAAGGCGAGTCGCCAGTACCGAAATTTAGGCAATTAAAAGCCGAAATTAAGGTATTTGTAAGTAAAAGGTTGCCAGATTCATCCGGTGCTTTGCAAGCAGTGTTAAATAACTGGATTGAGGAAGATGATGGAGGAGTTAGCAAATATGAGGATAATCCTTTACTGGCATTAGATGAGATGATTGAGAGAATAGTGTCTCAATCTAATATTTTTTATGAATTTGTGCGTCAAGTGGATTTAAAATGGGGACAAATGAATCAAGAGCGCCCTTTTTTCCAGCAACCGGGGCAAACGGCACACCCTGATGATGAATATACCCATGAATCTGTCAAAGTTCAATTATTGAAGTTACAGGAGCAAATTAAACAATAAAGTTGATATATATGGCCTCTATCTTTATTCAGCAAACCCCAAGTAAAAATACTCAAAGTTTACCATTACTTCACCCCAAATAATATATATATATGTATTGTTATTTATTATAAAAAAAAATAAAACTGGGGAACTTTTTAGAAACGGTTATAGTCTAAGAAAGGGTAAACAGATCTAGAGTGACTAGAAAGGATATGATGTTATTTTCCTTATCTTTATCTTTATCCAATTTATCAATCTCTTTACCCCAGTCAAGAGTGAAAATTGAACAACTCTCCAACACTGACTTAATCTTATACTGTCAACGAGGAAAACAGCCTGACAGAGTAGCGTTTGCTGAATTGCTCCGCCGTTATCAGTCTTATGTTGATAAAATTTTATATAATCTGGCTCCTGATTGGCAAGATAGAGCTGATTTAGCCCAAGAAGTTTGGCTAAGAGTGTATCGTAAAATAAAACTTCTACAAAATCCAGCTAAGTTTAAGAGTTGGTTAAGTAGAATCACTACTAACCTATTTTATGATCAATTAAAAAAGAAAAAGCGATTCGCTAATCCCTTATCCCTTGATGCTCCTATCATTACTAATGAAGATGAGTTAAAATGGGAGGTAAAGTCTAATATTACTTCTCCAGAAGAAAATTTAACTACGACTGAGTTTTATGAAACTTTACAGAAAGCGATCGCCGATTTACCAGAAACATTTCGCACCACAATAGTTTTAAGGGAAATCCAAGGTTTAAGTTATGAAGAAATTGCGGAAATTACAGGAACGTCATTAGGAACCGTCAAATCCAGAATTGCTAGAGCGAGAAATAAATTACAGCTTTTACTACAACCCTATTTAGATAACAATTTTTAATTATTTCATTTACAATTAATTTCTAATATTTGCATTAATTAGTTAAGGAACTTAAATATTATGATGAATAATCACTCTTACCCTGCCGATAAATGTACTTTTGAACTGTTAAGTGCCTATCTTGACGGTGAAGTAACTGCTCAACAACGGCAGGAAGTACAAACATTACTTCACAGTAATCCTGAAGTGCAACAGTTATATCGACGATTGTTGATTTTACGTCAGGAAATCCATAACTTGCCCATTCCTCAACCTGAATATAGTTCTTCTGAACTTTCTGAGGCAGTATTTGCTAGGGTTGATAACGAAGATAGACACAGACGAAAACGAT
>CAJHXH010000794.1_pt1 | contig 21653 bp, 20 predicted proteins | sample 9198571 | NCBI WGS metagenome assembly CAJHXH01 (sample SAMEA7708301, study PRJEB35096) | sediment metagenome | biome: marine neritic benthic zone biome [ENVO:01000025]; feature: sediment [ENVO:00002007]; material: shallow marine sediment [ENVO:03000034] sea grass bed [ENVO_01000059] ... | reverse complement strand
TAAACAGGCAAGATGATTAATTAAACAGGCAAGATGATTAATTAAACAGGCAAGATGATTAATTAAACAGGCAAGATGATTAATTAAACAGGCAAGATGATTAATTAAACAGGCAAGATGCCTGTTCTACGGGGGTTTTGATCTTGTTGTCCACCCAGATGAAACGAATTTTAAGCAGAATCAACCCGAACCTTTACAAATCTTAATACAACAAAGTTAAACCATTCCAGAGAGAGAAACTAGAATGAAAGTGATTGTTTAAATACAGATATTTTAAATGCTGACACTACCAGAAAACCCTCTCAGAGTAGGTTTAAAACAGGCAAAAACTCCAGAACCACTGATCTTAACCATTTTTGGGGCATCAGGAGATTTAACCCAAAGAAAATTAGTTCCAGCCCTTTATCAATTAAAAAAGGAAGGCAGACTCCCAGCCGAAATGACAATAGTAGGGGTTGCCCGCAGAGACTGGAGTCATGAATATTTCCGAGAGCAGATGAGGCAAGGTATTGAAGAATTTTCCGATGGCATTGGCAAGGAGGAATTATGGCAGGATTTTGCGGAAGGACTTTTTTATTGCTCTGGCAATATGGATCAAGCAGAGAGCTATAATAAGTTAAAATCATTCTTAGAAGAGTTAGACGGCAAAAGAGGCACCATGGGGAATCGGGTTTTCTATTTAGCGGTATCCCCCAAATTTTTCCCCCCCGGTATTAAACAATTAGGGGCGGCAGGGATGTTAAAAGAGCCTCTTAAACACCGTTTAGTGATTGAAAAGCCCTTTGGCAAAGATTTAAGCAGTGCTCAAGTACTTAATAATATTGTCAAAAATGTTTGTAGAGAAGAGCAAGTTTATCGGATTGATCACTATTTAGGTAAAGAAACAGTCCAAAACTTGATGGTATTTCGCTTTGCTAATGCTATTTTTGAGCCTCTCTGGAATCGCAATTATGTAGATAATATACAAATTACGGTAGCCGAAACTGTTGGGGTAGAAGAAAGGGCAGGTTACTACGAAACCGCAGGGGCTTTACGGGATATGGTGCAAAACCACCTGTTACAGTTATTTTGTTTAACGGCGATGGAAGCTCCTAATGGCATTAATGCTGATAGTATTAGAGGAGAAAAAGTTAAAGTTTTACAGGCTACCCATCTAGCAGATTTAAAAAACTTAGAAAAAAGTGCTATTCGGGGGCAATATACCTCTGGTTGGATGAAAGGCAAACCGATACCGGGGTATCGTGAAGAAAAAGACGTTAATCCTGAATCAACTACCGCAACTTTTGTGGCACTTAAACTAATGATTGATAATTGGCGTTGGCGAGGAGTACCTTTCTATTTACGCACCGGTAAAAGGCTACCGAAAAAAGTGTCGGAGATTGCTATTCAATTTAAAGATGTACCTTTAACTATTTTTCCTTCGGCGGCACAACAGGCTAACCCGAACATTCTCGCTTTGCGGATTCAACCTAATGAGGGGATTTCTTTACGTTTTGAAGCCAAAGTACCTGGGTCTGAATTACGAACTCGCACAGTAGATATGGATTTTAGTTATGGCTCATCTTTTGGCATGGCAACCACTGATGCTTATCACCGTCTCTTATTAGATTGTATGTTAGGAGATCAAACTTTGTTCACCCGTGCCGATGAAGTAGAAGAAGCATGGCGAGTTGTCACCCCTGCATTAACTGCGTGGGATGCCCCAGCACCTGCTAATTCTGTGCCTCTTTATGAAGCTGGTACATGGCAACCTCCTGAAGCTGAGTTTTTACTTAATCGTGATGGGCGACGCTGGCGACGATTATAAATAATTTAGGGCATATATTATGCCGAACTTTAAAAATTTACACTTTCGTCTAGGATAAAAATAAGATTTCTTGAATAATTATGACAACAACACCTTTAGTTTCCTTACAAGCTCCCAAAGATGTCGATTTAGATTATATTGACAATGAGCTAAGGCAAATTTGGCAAATGTATCGTGATAACGGTGATGGTTTAGCTGCTAGTCGGGCTTCTACTTTCAGTGTGCTAATTTATGAACCAGAAGCGACTCAACCTCTGTTATCTGCCCTTGGTTTTTATACAGGGCCTGTAGATGGTATTGCTGGTCCTCGTACTACGAGTGCCATTAAAGCGGCTCAAAAAGCATTAGGTTTAGAAATAACTGGGGTTTCGACTCCTGAGTTGATGGCTAAACTGAGAGAACAATTTGAGTTACAACAAGCAGAAGGTAAAGTTAATTTACTGGAATCTTCGGCGGTTAAACAATATTCTCCTGATATGGAAGGTGCTGGAATTGCCGATGCGATCGCCTCTACTAATCCCTGTCGGATTATAACACTCTGCCCTAGTACAGCAAAAGATGAGGGAGTACAAGCCCAAGTTTCCGCCTACTGCCCTGTGAATAAACGCTCCAGTAATAGCCTAATTTGTTGTGAGTATATCACTATTACCGGAGTTGCTTCAGCTTTTGAACGTATCGGCGGTATTCTTTCCGAGTTGATGATTGCTGAGTTACCTAAATTTATTTGGTGGAAAGCCGGAATTGATCCTGAATATCCCTTATTTCAACGGTTGGTTCATCAGTGCGATCGCCTAATTATTGACTCAAGTATTTTTCTGCAACCAGAAGCAGAATTAAAACAACTAGGAAGTTTATTAGAACAAGATTTCCCAATTATTGATCTGAATTGGGCAAGACTCGCCCCTTGGCAAGAATTAACGGCTGAAGCATTTGATCCTCCAGAACGCCGTACAGCAATTTGGGAAGTAGATCAAGTTACTATTGATTATGAAAAAGGCAATGCCACTCAAGCCCTCATGTTTTTAGGTTGGTTAGCTAGTCGTTTAAATTGGCAACCGAAAGATTATACCCACGAAGTAAATGATTATGATATTCGCAAAATTACCCTAACTACCCCTGAAGGTAAAGAAATTAAAGCCGAATTAGCGGGAATACCTGTGGCAGACTGGGGGGAAGTTTTAGGAGATTTAACTAGTTTGCGTTTGACTTCTACTAACCTTAATGCCGATTGTTGTACCGTACTTTGTTCCGAAACTACAGGTTGTATGCGAATGGAAGCAGGAGGAGGAGCGCAAGCCTGCCGTATTCAACAAGTAACTTCTTTAGCAGATCAAAGTACGGAACATCTGTTAAGTAAACAATTACAACGTTGGGGGAAAGATACCCTTTATCAAGAAACTATGCAAGTTACGAAGCAAATTTTAGAGCTTAGTTAGACAACAAATGGGCGGACTACAAAATCAAAACATCTCGTAAAACAGGCATCTTGCCTGTTCAGGCACGCCCTGCCTACACTACTTTAATTAAGTTATACTTATTGTATTTCAACAATATAAAGACAACAAATGGGCGGACTACAAAATCAAAACATCTCGTAAAACAGGCATCTTGCCTGTTCAAGTACGCCCTGCCTACACCACCATTCGCCTAATAGTCACTAATAGTCGCTATCGGCTACGCAAATCCCTTTGCATTTAATACCATTGCTGGCTGTACGTTTGCAGTGTGCACACAAGATCGGATCGTCTTTCATTTCTCTACAAGCCTCGTTATTAGTTACTGTTTCTGGATAATCCTTCTTAGTCTGCGGTTCAAATGTCATAATCGATATTTATAGTTTGTTTTAAAGAATGATCAACAAAAAAATGGCAAAAGTCTTAGCAATCCAAGCTTTCCTGACTACATTTTAGACAGAAATAGAATTTTCAAGCAACAAGATCAAGATAATGTTTGATACAGTTCTATTTATTTTATGATCTACCGTTTATTTAGTATAATTGTATTAATAGCTAAGAACTATGTTTCAATTAAAAGCACAATTTATAACTGCAAAAATATTTAAAAAAGATAATCATGAGTAAATCAATTTCCCTAATCAGCGAATTAGTAAATATTAATCATGGTAAATATATCGTCAAAGTAAGTGCCAATCATGAAGGAGTCGTTTTAGGCACTGGACTTGCCGCCGCCGATACCATTGAATTAGCAGAAGATAGAGCCAGAGAAAGAGCTTTAGCGATCGTTGATTTTACTGTATCACCTCAACAAGCAACTCCTCTATCTCAACCACAACCACAACCGCAACCTATTTCATCTCCTCCTCAACCCGAAGTCAAATCTTCTTCTTCTGTTAATGTCATTAATTCTGTTATTCCAGAGACACCGATTAATTCTCAGTCAAAGTCTGTATCTCAACCTGAATCGAAAACAGTAGAAACGATGGAAACAAAGCCATCAAAACCCTCTCTATCTCAACCGGAAAATCAACAAGACTCAACCCCTAAATTAGATTTAACACCCTCAGCAAAATCTACCTCCGAATTACCTTTAGATTCATCGCCTATAGTGGAAAATAAAATAACTAAACCATCCTCAGATAAAACTGCTAAACAGGAATCTGTTATAGAAAATCTCGATAACTCTCACTCTTCCAAGAAAAACGAAGAAACAGAAAGCCTCCCTACCTTACCTATTGAATTTCCCCCAGAAACACCAGAAAAGAAAAACGAAGAAACAGAAAGCCCCTCTACCTTACCTATTGAATTTCCCCCAGAAACACCAGAAAGTGATACTGAAAAGGAAAATGAAACTTTAGCACAACCTCAACAATTTGAGGATAAACCGCAAGAAGAAGATAAAACCCAAGAGGAAGATTTAAGCTCTAATAATGTAATTGATTTTCCTACTTCTAACCCCCCCGAAAAACCTGTAATAAATAATCAAGAATCACCATCTTATAATCTTGAGGAAACTATGGACTTTACTCAAATTATTGATGAAACAACGATTGAAATGAAGCGCTTAAATTGGACTCACGATCAAGGAATACAGTATTTATTAGAAACTTATGGGAAAAAATCCCGCCATCTTTTATCTGATGAAGAATTAATAGAATTTTTAAATTATTTAAAAACCCAATAAATTTGGTTAAATCTTCTTGTTAAATTCAGGAGTTTTAAGTTCTGAGTTCGCTTGATTTTTGTTGTTGACGGACTAAATCAATCCCTCTAGAAGTACCTAAACGAATAGCACCCGCATTAATTAAAGCGATCGCTTGTTCTAAGGTACGAATTCCCCCTGATGCTTTAATGCCAACTCTACCTTTACTAATTTGATGTAGTAGTGTAACATCTGCTACCGTTGCCCCACCAAACCATCCGGTACTAGTTTTGAGAAAACTTGCCCCTGCATCTAAACAAATTTCTGCGGCTAACCTTTTTTCGGTATCAGTTAAGCAAGTGGTTTCTAAAATAGCTTTGACGGGTTGCCCCGTTTCCTCGCAGATAGTCGCCATTTCTTGATAAACTAACTCAGATTCTCCTGCTTTAAGCCAACCTAAATTAATTACCACATCAAGCTCAACTGCTCCATTTTCTACTGCTTCTTGGGCTTCGTATAGTTTAACAGAAGAAGTATTTGCCCCCGTCGGAAAACCAATTACGGTAGCAACTTTTACCTTGTGATTGTATAAAATCTCCGCCGCTTGTTTAACTCGATTAGGATAGACACAAACCGCAGGAAAATTATGCCCAATAGCCTGATGACAACAGACTTCTAAGTCTTTCGCCGTTGCCATCGGATTAAGCAAAGCATGATCAATATAATCAGCTATATCAATATCAGTAGATTCAATTACCATCTTGATGATTTATAGGTAATAGTCATAATAAAATTAACTTAATTTTCGCAATAATTTAAGCATTTAGGTACTCAGCAATCAGCTTTTAAAAAAGCACTGACTTAATTTTTTTTGTTTTCAGTACTTCAATATGTTTTCTGAAAGCTAATAGCTGATGCCTGAATTCTTACTAATTTTCCTCTTCTGTTTGTTTAGTTTGACTAGGAGAAGAATTATAAAGGGAATCTAGTTGCTGTCTCGCATCTTCCACTGACACTGAACGCATCACCAACAAAGGTTCATTAATTGGTTTACCTTGTTCATCAAGCAATTCAGGATGAGTAGGCTTATAATATACCCCTTTTTGTTGAGAATTAAAAGAGCGAGGTGTATCACTCCACGAACCTCTTTGAGAATCAGCACTAATGGTAATTAAACTACGAATTAGGTTGCTAATGGCAAAAAAAGCAATTACTGTGAAAGCTAAAATATAAACTAAGTGTAACATAAAATCCTCCGCTAATTTTTTTTGCTTTTAAAAGTTGTTAGTCAACTTATTAAATTATGTTTTAAATTTTATTTAATTAAATTTATTCTTTTGATTGTTGTTGTTGCTCATAACGCCATCTCCGAGACACGTTCCAACATTCTGCTACTAATTGGTGCCAAGGCATTAATACTTTTGTATCAACTCCCGCTTGTCCATCTGTAGCTTTAAAGAGCATGGTAGCAGTTTTTACTTCCTCTTGAGATTGTTTAATTCGGTTTAGCAAGTTATCCTGCTCTTCCATTGACAAAAAGGAGATTCTTTCTGACTCTAATAAAGAACGAGAACGAGAAAACCAATAATTAAAATCTTCTAATAGAGGAACCAGTATTTTTTTTAACAGTTCTTTTTCTGTTGGTTGAGATGGTTGCATTTTTATCTATTTGTCTTAATTTATTTTACTATCCTAGTTGTGATCTTAACTAACTTTACAAAAATTTACATTATTCTCAGATTTAGGGAAAACCCATAAGAGTTAAAGCTGATCACTAATCAACCTTGCCATACTTAGCCTTAAAGTTTAGTCGAGGATTTTTTAAATTAGATAACCATGCCCACATTTGATCACCTAATGAGAAATGCCACCATTCTCCTTGATGACGCTGAAAACCTGCTGATAACATCACTCTTAACAGTAGTTCTCGGTGTTGATGATATTGTTTTTCTAACTCTGTTTGGGCTTGGGCATAATAATTAGGATGCGATCGCTGTGATAATTCATCTATTTCCCCTCCCATATCGACGGTTATACCTTGCTCGTCAACTAGGGTAATATCAATGGCTGAACCAGTGCTGTGAGGGGGAGGAGTTAAAGGATTCTCGCTGGGAATGGCCCAAAGTTCATAAACTTGCTCATAAATCTCATTTTTAGCTAAATCTGATAAATTCTGCGGATTTAATCCCTGTTGCTGACAAACTGAGTTAAAAGTATAATCAACCATAAATTTCTGCACGGCGATCGGACGATAGGCATCAAAAATTTTAATTTTCCAATTGGGTTTTAATCTTGCTAATTCTGTGCTGGCTTTTAATAAGGCCTCTATAACTCCTTGTCGCAAATAATAAGGCGATTTACCTTGATAATTTGCTCCTAATTGCTGGTATGGTGGCGGATTTTCAAATACAAAACATTCTGTAGGGATAGCTAATAACGGTTCATTACACTCGATAATTTTAATGGCTTGATATGGTTTCATAATATTGTTCTATTTTAATATTTGGGGCATCTGCTATGGGGAATAATTTTGTTGTTATAATCAGAGATACTTTTTTGTGTTTATCATTTTTGATTAATCTCTTTTAATTTTTATAAAAAGTTCAGACAAACTTCACTGGCTTTTATCGGAGAGAGCAAAAAAAGGCGACATTCGTTAACAAATTTCTTATAATTTGAGAATAGAATACTTAAGGTTAAAATATATTTGATCAAATATGAATCAACAATTAACTATTAGTCTGCCGGAACAAACTATTAATAAAATTTATAAAATTGCTAATGATGATAACTTTAATTTATTTATTGAGCGAGCTATCAATTTTTATTTAACAGAAATGGAGAAAAAAAATTTAGTGAATGAGTTAAAAGAAGGAGCTATGTTAAGGGCAGAAAGAGATTTAAAGTTAGCCAACGAATGGTTTAATTTAGAGGAAGAGGCATGGATAAATCATCAAGAATAATTACTCCGAAAAGAGGAGAAATTTATCTTGTAAATTTTGAACCAACTATTGGAGTAGAAATCAAAAAAACTCGTCCTGCTTTGATTATACAAAATGATATTGGTAACAAATATAGTCCCATTACTATTGTTGCTGGAATTACCTCAAAATTTGATGATAAACTTTATCCCACTGAAGTGTTAATCAAAAGTCCTGAAGGTGGTTTAAAAAACGATTCTGTTATCCTCTTAAATCAAATTCGTTCTATAGATAATCAAAGATTGATAAAATATTTAGGAAATATTTCGTTAGCAACAATGGAAAAAGTTGATCAAGCAATTTCTATCAGTTTAGGTTTAATTTCTAGTCTATCAAAGGGATCTCGATGATGAAAAGGTAATTGAGAAAGGGCATTCCAATGACTAATTCTGGGATAAAGTATCTCAATTTCATTGATTGCTAATTGTCCCGTGATAAAAGCCGGATAGGGTTGTTCTAAGATTATCTGTCCGTTTTTTGATGTTCCCTTTAATGTAACCATAGCCAATTTCTACGAACTATTATCAATCCTTTAATCATATCCTATCCTCATTAATGGCAAGTTTGATAGTCTAAGTTTTATGTTTCAACAAGTTTTCCAGCTTAGATTATGAATTGATTCATAAAGGCGGAAATCTCTGCTCCGCTATATGATTTAGTTTGTTTTACTGATAGCAAGCAAGAATTAGTTAAATTTTTGAGATAATTAGCTTTTTCCAGCCATCTATGCTAAATTGATAAATAGTTACTTAAAGAAAAATATATTGAAACTTTGAACCAATAAAATTAACCATGCTTGCCCCCTATATCTTATATTTTAAAATCGTTTTAGAGTAACTAATTTAGTCTTTTAACAAAACTTATTTTATCGAAATACTTATTAATAAAAGAACATAACAGTTTCCCTAAATTAATATTTAAAAATAAATAAATTTAAGTGCCAGTGAAAGATATAGTATAATAGGACTCCTGACAATGATCAGTCAATTAACCTTAAAGTTAGTCAAAGAATACAGATTAAACTTTGAGGTAGCTAATAAATATTAATGGCTTGAGCCTGCACATCTTCAGCATGACAAATCAACAACAAGAGAGAAATTTCGATTACGTAAAAATTGGCATTGCTTCACCAGAGCGAATTAGAGATTGGGGAGAGAGAACTTTACCTAATGGTATTGTAGTTGGGGAAGTAACCACCCCTGAAACCATTAACTATCGTACCCTAAAACCAGAAATGGATGGGTTATTCTGTGAGAAAATTTTTGGTCCTTCCAAAGACTGGGAATGTTGGTGCGGTAAATATAAACGGGTACGCCACCGAGGAATTGTCTGTGAGCGTTGTGGTGTAGAAGTTACAGAAGCACGGGTACGCCGTCATCGCATGGGTTATATCAAATTAGCCGCACCTGTTACTCATGTTTGGTATTTAAAAGGAATACCGAGTTACTTGAGCATTTTATTGGATATGCCTCTTAAAGATGTAGAGCAAGTAGTTTATTTCAACTCTCATGTGGTGTTAAATCCGGGTAATGCTAGTAACCTAAGTTACCATCAATTGCTCTCTGAAGATCAATGGATGGAAATTGAGGAACAAATTTATGCGGAAGATTCTGAATTAGAGGGCATTGAAGTCGGTATTGGTGCTGAGGCAGTTCAGCGTTTATTACAAGATATTCAGTTAGAGGAAGAGGCGGAAAAAATAAGAGAAAACATCGTTCATAGTAAAGGACAGAAAAGAGCTAAATTAATCAAAAGATTACGCCTAATTGATAATTTTATCGCAACAGGTTCTCGACCAGAATGGATGGTTTTAAGTTTTATTCCCGTTATTCCTCCTGATTTACGTCCGATGGTACAGTTAGATGGAGGGCGTTTTGCTACTTCTGATTTAAACGATCTTTACCGTCGTGTTATTAATCGTAATAATCGGCTGAATCGTTTACAAGAAATTCTCGCTCCCGAAATTATTATTCGTAATGAAAAACGGATGTTGCAAGAATCGGTAGATGCTTTAATTGATAATGGTAGAAGGGGCAGAATGGTAGTCGGTGGCAATAATCGACCTCTGAAATCTTTATCCGATATTATTGAAGGTAAGCAAGGACGTTTCCGTCAAAACTTATTAGGTAAACGGGTTGACTATTCTGGACGTTCGGTAATTGTAGTGGGTCCTAGTTTACAAATATATCAATGTGGATTACCACGGGAAATGGCGATCGAACTTTTCCAACCCTTTGTCATTAATCGTTTAATCCGTTTAGGGATTGTTAACAATATTAAGGCAGCGAAAAAAATAATCCAAAAAGGAGATCCTAGTATTTGGAAAGTTCTCGAAGAAGTTATTGCCGGACACCCTGTGTTACTCAACCGAGCTCCCACTTTACACCGTTTAGGGATACAATCCTTTGAGCCTGTATTAGTAGAAGGAAGAGCGATTCAATTACACCCGCTGGTTTGTCCTCCTTTTAACGCTGACTTTGATGGTGATCAAATGGCGGTGCACGTACCTTTATCTATTGAATCCCAATCAGAAGCTCGTTTGCTAATGATGGCTTGTCATAACATTTTATCTCCTGCCACTGGGAAGCCAATTATTGCTCCTTCTCAGGATATGGTACTGGGTTGTTATTATTTGACTGCCGAAAATCCTCATGCAACTAAAGGGGCTGATGGTTATTATTCTAATCTTGATGACGCTTTACGTGCCTATGAACAAGGAATAGTTGATTTACATGCTTATATTTGGGTTCGTTATGAAGGTGATGTGGAAACTGATGAGTCGGATAATGAATTACAAAAAGAAGAAACTTTAAGCGATGGTAGTGTTTGGAAATATTATCCTCTCAGAAAAGTAAGGGAAACGGCTGAAGGTGAGGTGATTGCCCAATATATTCACACTACCCCTGGACGAATCATCTATAACAAAACCATTATGGATGCTTTGGAATTAGAGAAAGTTTAAAAGAAGGCAGAAGGCAGAGGGCAGAGGGCAGAAGGTTCATCTTTTCCTTCATCCCTTCTCTGGAGAGGGGTTTAATTCCTCTCCGTCTATAGAGTGTAACAACTTTATCAATAGGGGTGAGGTGGGCAGCGCATCGCCCTACCTTTAGAAAGAGTGTTTGATAAATCCCCCTTATCCCCCTAAATCCCCCTAAATACCCCTAAATCCCCCTAAGAAAGGGCAATGATAGCCGATGCTTCGCTTTTATTTCACGGGGAAGCCAGAGTTCAGAGTTCAAAGTTTATCTTAAGACAGTATGATGACGAATTTTTCTTCTGATACATTACCTGAAGTTCCTCCCGCAGTTAGTGAGTTTGTCCAAAACTTGTCAGGAGGACGTTTCATCAATGATGTATATATTTTTTCCAGTGAAGAAATTTATAATGAGCGATGTGAAATTGTTGGAGGTGCTTTGATAGCCGGCATTCAACGGGTAGTGCCTTTAATTGTAGAGCGATTAGGGATTAGATAGTATTGCAACTTGACTCAATATCCACACTACCAGATCGTTTCCAGATTCAAATTAAATCGAGGTAATACATCTTCTCCAGATAGAGTTTTAGGAGTTTTCAACACCTTAACCTCTTGTTCGGGTTTATATATTTCTACAATTTTATTTTTAGGATCGATTAACCAGCCTAGGTGGATACCATTATCTAAATATTCTTGCATTTTGCGTCTTAGGCTTTCCATCGTATCAGTACGGGATCGCAACTCAACCACAAAATCGGGACAAAGGGGTGGAAAAGTCTCTTGTTGTTCTAGTGTGAGTTGATTCCAGCGTTCTATTTTTACCCAACTGACATCTGGAGAGCGATCGGCACCATTAGGAAGACGGAATGCTGTAGAAGAGTCAAAAACTTCTCCTAGTTTGGTTTGATTGTTCCAAAAAACAAATTGTGCTGATAACTGGGCGTTACGTTTTCCTGTATTACCACCTGTGGGGGGCATAATAATTAATTCTCCATTAGCAGTGCGTTCGAGGCGTAAATCTCGGTTAGCAATAGCGAGGATTTGGAATTGTTCCTCTGTAACCTTGAATGTCGTGGGAATGTTAATGGTATTCATCTTGGATTATATAGAATTATTAATCATTATTATTCAGAGGTATAATCCTACTTAATTTTATCAGAATTTCGCACAAAATCAACTTCGATTAAAACTATAGCGATCGCCTAATGTGGAGAAAATCAGAGTTAATTAAATTTATGGGTTAGGGAAAAAAGTAATTTTCCCGATAACAGTAAGTAAACCTGTCACCAGTACACCAACTAATCCCAAAAATCCTAAATTCATCGTATTTAATCGATTTTCAACATTATCTAGTCGTTTTGACAGATTAGTTTCAATAGTATCAATCCGTTTAACTATTTGCTCATTTTGAGTTTTGAGTTTTTCCACATCAATCTTGACTTCTGTTAAATCATCTTGAATGTGGTCAATTTTTCGCTCTAATCGGTTTAGGACATCGACTAAATTAACTTCTATTGTTTGAGTCATGTTAAAATCCTTTTAGTTTTCAACGTATTAATTGGGAGTAGTTAGCCCCTACTCCTAACCTTAATTCTACTCTACAATCTTGAATTACCCATAAATTTTATCCCTGCCATTATCTTGGAAATAAAGGATTATAACATTTTTTAAAAGTTATGCTATGAAATCTGAATTCGTAATTCAGCAAACCCTATTTAGGTGGGCAATGCCCACCCTACTTAATTTATACTCCAGCATGACCTAAAGCCAAGCCCATGACTAACATTCCTAAGACTAAAAATGGTTGAGCACTGGCTTGATATTTAACATCATTTTTGAGAGGATCTCGTAAGAAGTACATATCCTGAAAAGTTATTTGGGGAATTACTAGCAATAGCAGAATTGTGGCATATAGATTTTGATGAATGCTGATTAAGTAAATTCCCATACCTGCCTGAAAGACATCAATCATAATTACACAAATCCATGCGGCGGTAGTTACACCAAACATCACAGGTAAAGATTTTAGTCCTAATTCTTGATCGCCTTCCACACTTTTAAAGTCATTGACAACGGCAATCCCTAAACCTGCCATACTATAAATCAAGGTAAGAATCACAATAGTCCAGTTTAACTCACCAAATAAAGCATGACCTGCCCACCAAGGTAAAGCGATATAACTCGAACCAAGGGCATAGTTTCCTAACCAACCGTTTTGTTTTAATTTTAACGGTGGTGCTGAATAAATATAGGAAAGGAAAGAACCACCAATTGCTAAACAGGTAATAATGGGGAAATCATGTTCTGCCCACACATCTAAACCGTAGGCAACTCCAATTCCTAAGAATAATAAAACCAAAATTTGGGTGACGACTTGGGGAATAGAAATTGCACCAGAAGGAATCGGGCGGTAAGGTTCATTAATAGCGTCAATTTCCCGATCGTAAAAATCATTTAGAGTTTGAGTATAACCTGCCATCAACGGTCCTGATAATAACATACAGGTTAAAGCCATGAAAAAGTCCTCAAAACCCCAGACATAACCACCAGAAGAAGCCGCACCACATACAACGCCCCAGATTAGAGGAATCCATGTAATTGGTTTCATTAACTGTAAGCGAATTTGCCAAATATTTTGAGCTTTACTTGCCCCTTTCATCCCTAATAGCTGTCTGGCTTTCGCCCCTTTATCTTCTCGATCGAGGTTAACTTCTGAGTAATCTTTGTTTTCTTTATTTTCGGTATTTGTCATTGATGTTTAGTTTAAATCTTTAAGTTTAGATTAGCCTATTATTAATTAAAGATATTATCATTACGCTTAATTCTCCGATTAGTTGTAGTGAATATTCTTTGACAATAATAACCGAAGTACAGAAATTGATGTAGAATTTGTTTCAATACTATAAAGCAACGCCCTTACTACGAATTTCAGCTATTTTACGTTTAATTAAGTGGAGTTATTTATCAGTTGCTTTAACTGTGTCAAAATTGTATCAGTAGAAGCATGACCATCAGTAAATGAAAATAGATGTCTGAAAGTAATAAAGCCTTGGTTATTGAGGATAAATTGTGCTGGTAATGGTGCTCCGAGGGCTTGTCCAATTTTGTAGTCCCTAAATGTAGCACAATCTGGATCGTAGAGAAGGGGATAAGGTAAATCAAGATTGTCAACGATTTCTTGACTTTGCTGTTGATCAGTGCTGGTAATCATTAGCAATTCTGCTCCTAGGTCACGAATTTTTTGATAATCGTCTTTTAACTGTTTAATATGGGGATAACAATAGGGACAAAATAGTTTTTCTGTAAAGATACGGGTGAAAGCCAACACTAGAGGTTGTTTTCCTTGATAATCAGATAATTGTATAAATCCACCACCAACCTTCGGTAAAGAAAAATTAGGAGGTATTTCACCTACTTTGGGAACATTCCCTGGTGGTTTAGGAATAAAGTTTTTGGCTACACGATGATTGAAAATAAGACTATTAGTATTCATAAAACTGGAAAAAATTATTTCAATATTTAAGATAACATTTGCTTTGAGTTGAATAGAATAAAATGAGTTCGGTAATTTCCTCATCCTAAATTCGCTCATTACTGTTTTTTGCTTCAATTATTGAAAATGCTTTTATTCATGTCCACATCGCACGCTCAAAACATTATTATAACTCAGATCTTGCACCTGATTCAAAACCCGCCTTGAAATCAATTTCAAGGCTAATAATTAACGTTCAATGAATTGAACTGAAAAGTTTATTCTGTAAAACTTTAAGTTAACTTTAGTTAACGATCGCTATTAGCTCTGAAATTTATTTCAGAGTGAGTTTAAAAGTTGGTGCAAGATCTGAGTATAAGGGGCTTCGGACTAAATAAACAAAAGTTTGTAGTTAGCCCTTTAGCTCAAGCCCTGTAAGGGTTGAACATTGTTCAACCCCTACGAATGCGATAAAACGTTTAATTAAGTGGGGCTAATTACCAAGATTATTTTGTCGAACTCAGGTTAAATTAATTCTAAATTCGCGCATTCTAAATTCGCGCATTCCTTATGACTATCTCTGCCGACAACCTTATTCAATCGTTTTATGAAGCAGTCAACCGCAAAGATATTAACTCTGCGATGGAGTTTATCGATGATAATTGTCTCTATGAGGATCTCAATTTTCCTCAACCATTTAAGGGAAAAGAAGCTGTAAGGCAACTTTTGCAAGAATCCTCTCAAGGCATACCTGATGATCTGCAATTTGTGATTGATGAGATCACCACGGGGGAATGTCTGGAGGTTGGTGTACTCTGGCACCTTGAACTCGATGGCATTCGGTTTCCTAACGCCAGAGGAGTTAGTTTTTATCGTTTTTCCCCCGAAACAGAAAAGTTAGTGTTTGCTAGAGATTTGGTTGAGCCTCCTATTAAACTAGGCAAAACAGCATTTTTTATTATTCGACTGGTATTGCCCTTAGTACGAAAATTTTTGAAACATAAAAAAGATAAAACTACTAGGGATTCCTCTCCCTCTGAGTCACCTGTGCAAAATAATTTTAGCTTTCTTACCGTAGTGTTTTTGTTAATGGCGATCGCCTATATTTATATTTTGTTGCTATCTCCACCAGGGCAAATTGTTGGAGGAGAACCAGCTTGGGCAATTAAACCAGAAACTTTACAGGAAATATGGAATGAATCCCTCAATTTTTTCTTCATTTTACCAATCTTGAACCTTGTAGGTGTCCATTATATGGAAGCACCAATGGTTCACCCTGTTTTACAAGCTCTTTTCAACTTTGCCGAAGCTTGGATTTTTATGTTCTTACCCCTATTTCTAGCTGATAAAAGGACAGCCCATTTTCCCAAAGTTTTCATTTGGAGTCTAGCTATGTTCGGTACAAATGCGATACTAACCCCCTACATGGCAATGCGATCTAGTATGCCACTTCCTAATCCTCAAGAGGAAATCGAAAAGGGTACTTTAGCCCGTTTATTTGGATGGATAGGCTTAATTGTGGGAATCATTGCCTTAGTCTGGTTTGTGATGGGAAATCCAGAGTTTGGAGATTTAACCCAGAGAATGCAATATTTTAGGGAACAATTAATGACAAGTCGAATAACTTTTGCTTTCTGCGTAGATTTGGTACTTTTTTCCCTCTTTCAAGCTTTACTTTTAGGGGCTGTTAACGGCAAAATAGGTTGGCTTCGATTTATTCCTTTCTGGGGACTTGCCCTATGGTTAATTCTCTAAGAAGCGATCGCCAATTAAATTAAATTTAGATGAAGATTGGTTGCCAAATGAAGATAATTAAAAGAAGGCAAAAGGCAGTAGGTTTTCACCGTGAGGTTGTGGTAAATTAAATAGTAGTTAATAACTCTCAAAGTATTGTCAATTCTAAATTTGCGCATTCTAAATTCGCGCATTCTAAATTTTCACCACTCTAAAATTATACAAATCAAATAGGATTGCTATATTATGCCTTATATTTTCCCTGGAATGAATCCTTATTTAGAACATCCATCTATATGGCCAGATATTCATCATCGTTTAATTACTACAATAGCTGAATTTTTAGGACCACAATTAAGACCTAAATATAGAGTAGCTGTAGAAGTAAGAGTATATGAAGATAATGGTGAACAATCTTTATTAGTAGGAATACCTGATGTCACCATAAAACGATCTTTAACTACCTCAAGTCCTACTTCTAAAACTGCAATTATTGAACCAGAAATTAAACCAGTAAAAGTAAAAGTTCCTGTTCCTTTAGCGATTCGACAAGGTTATTTGGAAGTGAGAGAAGTAACAACTAAAAAAGTAATTACAGCGATAGAAATTATCTCTCCAGCTAATAAAAATGCTGGGAAAGGGAGAGAGTCTTATTGTGACAAAAGATTAAAAATTTTTGGGAGTAAAACTAATTTAGTGGAAATTGATTTATTGAGAAGTGGTGAACCTTTACCTGTTTATGATAACTCTATTGAAAGTCATTATCGGATTTTAATTAGTCGTGGGAATACTCGCCCCAAAGCAGATTTATATGCTTTTAATATTCAACAAAAAATTCCAGTTATTCCTATCCCTTTAAAACCTGAAGATTCCGAACCTTTAATTGACTTAAATAATTTATTAAATTCTATTTATGATAAAGGTTCTTTTGATTTAGATTTAGATTATAGTAAAAATCCTATTCCTCCTCTCAATGGAAATGATCTTGATTGGTTACATCAATTAATAAATAAAAAGTAATGGCTCTACTGATTTTGTTTTACTAATGTATCTAAAATAACCAAATATTAACGACATAAGGACTATATTCACAAAAAAAATCAATGGTGATTGCCTAAAAATTTTTAAGTTAATGCCTATTTTTGAAGACGCATACTTTGCATTATTTGTCAATAGTTTCTAAGTGGACAGTGTTATAGGTTTTGTTGTTATTAATTTTCTGATTTTAAAATCTACCCGCTATTTGAATAAACTACCAATAAAGATGTAATAAGGAACTTTTAACACAGGAATAAATGGTAAATTTCCCATTCCTTCTTTCAAAAAAAGACTTTCAAAATGATTATGTAAATAAGGTAAATGATCAGGGGAAATAAAAACAAACAAGATATGAATAAAAATTAGAATCGAATATCTCGACGATATTATATCTTAAATTTGGTCTTTTTAAGCTATCCTTTACTCCTTATAGACGTAGCACGCTACGCCTTTACCGAAATCCTAACTCTTAACTCCTAACTCAGATTAGTTTAATGTTTCATCGTTGCGCTTTCTTGTTGTTTATAAAGATTATAGTAAAGCCCTTTACGCCTCATTAGTTCTTCATGAGTACCCATATCATCAATTAACCCCTTATCCATCACGATAATCATATCAGCATTTTTGATTGTGCCGAGACGGTGAGTAATAAATAATACAGTGCGATCGTGAAATGCCTCAATTAAATTTTGACAAACATCGGCTTCAGTATTGTAATCTAAAGCACTGGTAGCTTCATCTAAGACTAATAAACGAGGATTTTGCAGAACAGAACGAGCGATCGCAATTCTTTGTCTTTGCCCCCCAGATAAAGAAGCACCTCTTTCCCCGACTCTGGTATTGTAACCGTTGGGCAAGCCCATAATAAATTCGTGGGAAACCGCTATTTCTGCCGCTCGGATTACCTCATCACTGGTAGCATCAGGATTAGTAAGAGCTACATTTTCCATGATTGTACCATCAAATAATAAACTTTCTTGAGGTACTACTCCAATTTGACGGCGAAGAGAATATAACTCCACTCGGTTAACATCATAGCCATCGATTAAGATTCGTCCCGATTCTGGCTCATATAACCGTGACACTAACTTAGTAAAGGTACTTTTACCAGCCCCACTTTCTCCCACAATACCGACAAATGTACCCGCAGGAATATCTACAGTCACGTTATTTAATTGTAAAGGACCATGTTGTTTAAAACGGAAACAAACATTTTCATATTTTAAATTCCCGTCAATTAAAGGCATGGGAATATTATCTCGATCTTCTTCCGCCTCTTGAGGATGATCCACAATATCCGCTAAACGCTCTAAAGAAAGGGCTGTTTGTTGGAAATTCTGCCATAATTGAGCTAAACGTAAAATTGGTGAAGTTACATAGCCAGAAATGATTCGGAAAGCAATTAATTGTCCTAAAGTCAATTCTCCTTGTAATACCAAGTAAGCTCCAACCCACAGTACCAATAATTGTGACAGTTTATTGAGAAAATTACTGGCTGAACCTGCTAAAGTTTGAGTAATTACCGTGCGGAAACCAGTACCCACATAACTAGCATAACGATCTTGCCATTCCCAGCGAGATTTTAACTCAATATTTTGGGCTTTAACCGTTTGAATCCCTGATAAAACTTCCACTAAATGAGATTGAGTGTGGGCATTCCGTTCTGCTTTTGCCCTTAACTGACGGCGAATCAGGGGCGAGAAGATTAAAGTCAGTGCCACAAAAATGGGAATAATCCCGATGGATACAAAGGTTAACAGAGGACTATAGACAAACATTACCACGATGTAAATTACCGAGAAAATGGCATCTAATACCACTGTTAACGCCGTACCAGTCAAAAATGACCTAATATTCTCTAACTCGTTAATACGGGTAGAAATTTCCCCCACAGGGCGTTTTTCAAAGTACCTTAAAGGCAAACGCAGAAGGTGATCAATAATTTCTGATCCCAACGTCATATCGATGCGGTTCGTGGTATCCACAAAGGAGTAAGTACGCAGGGTAGTTAATACGGCTTCAAATACCGCTAATACCACCAAGAAAATCCCTAGCACCTGCAAAGTATCAGGACTATTCTGCACAATTACCTTATCAATGATTACCTGAATCATCAAGGGATTAGCCAGAGCAAATAATTGGACAAAGAAAGAGGCAATAAATACTTCTAGTAATACAAACTTAAACTTATTGATAGAAGGAACAAACCAACTTAAGCCAAATTTTTGTTGGGGAGTTTCTTTACTTTTCTTCAGTAGTAAAACCTTTCCTTCTTGCCCCCACTCTTCAAGAAAGTCTTGGGTGTTGTATTCTCTGACTCCTTTAGCGGTAGGATCGCCAATGGTTACGGTTTTATCGCTTGCTTGATACACTACTACCAGATTATCTGACAGTTTAGTTAAAAAAGGTCCTTCTAACTTTCCAAAAGCCCCTGCTGGGACTCCTGCTAACTGGGCATTTAAACCAATTAACTCGGTAATCGCCCCGCAAATTTCCAAGGATAAACGCCCGTTTCTTTGTACTTGCTCTTTAATAATGCGGGTTAAAACATCACCTCGAAAGGGCATTTTATAAAATTTAGTGAGCATTCGCATACAAGCAATGCCAATATCCGCCTCGGTTTTACCACCATAGAAAGGATAAAATTTTAGAGGTATTTTGCTTTCTGCTTGGAGAGTACTAGGCTGTTTTTGCAGAATTGTCGAATCAGCCACCGGAATATCTTGATTATCCCGTAATATCTGTGGATTAACTACCGTAGCTGGTGATTCATCCCCCAGATTATCATCATCTGTCCAAGGATCTTTTTGATCATAGTCAATTTTAACTAGATTACTACCATTACCAGTGTCATTGCTCTTCTCATTTCTGCCATTCTGATAATTAACATCATCATGTTTAGGTATGACTATCGAAACTAAGCGAATCTCGGTGTCGGCGGTTAAATCTCCTTTTCCGTTTAAACTTACCGTAGAGCCAATTTCCTTATTATTAAGTTTACCACTACTCAAAGTCCAAATTTGTCCTTCTGGTGGTGTGGGTAAGCTCTCAATTTTGCCACTAGGCAGATAACAAACCTGAGAGTCATTAATTGTTTGTCGGGCTAGTTGTTTTAAGTTGCCCTCTCCTTCCGCCCGATTAGTTAACTGATATCCTAGGACATCAAAAACTTCCATTAATCCGGGTTGAGTGCGGTAATATTCTTTTATCTGGGAATGGCTGTTAACTAACTCTAAAAATTTATCTCTATCTAGAGTTAAAGCCACTAATTTAGTGGAGGCGATCGCCGTTTCACAAGGAAAACCACGAATTAAACTTTCCCAACCAACAACATTCCCGTAACTTAAAAGTTGTATACTAATGGGAAGTCCATTACGAGGATCATAACCGATACAACGAGCCTGCCCTTCATAGATAATGGCAATATAAGGGGGAATTTTCTCCTTAATCAGCATTATCTGCCCCATCTCGTATTTGAGAGGCTGAAACTGGTGGGCTAAGTCTTTTAATTCTTGTTCTGATAATTGATTGAAAGGTTCAACAGTAGCGAGAAACTCTTCTACTGAACCGGGTGTATAAACCATAATCGTGACAAATTTAATTTACTATTTAATATATAGTCTTCTTCGGTAAATTTCTAGACTAATCTTTATTGTAATCAATCATCTAACTTTTAGCGTGTTAATCTCAGCAGATGAAAAAAGTAAACATTCAAAGAGGTTATACTGAGATCTTGCACCTTTGCTAAAAAGCTCTAACATTGACAATTACGAATTACGAATTACAAAAAAGCAAGTTATCGTAGGGTGAGTTAGATGACGGTAATTTATGATTCTTTTAATACCAATCAAAAATTCATCGTAACCCACCCCAACCATTTTGCCAAAATCGATCACAGATCCTAAACTGAAAAGCGATCGCCTGGGAAAAACCTAGTGTCGCCGGGCGGAAGTCATTTGCTCATTTGCTCATTTGTCAAAAAAATTATAAATAAAGGCTTTTTATTATTATAAAGTGGTAACTTATTTTCGCCCTTCTGCACTAGTGGTAGAATGCTGAATTACGAAGGTCGAATTATCAAGGAAAAAGTCTTATTTTTCAATGCTTATGGACATTTTCAACTCCCGTATCAAATAGCCCTTTACCACTAGACAGATCAGGGCATAATGCTATTATGCCCATACAAACATAAAATTGATCGCCTTAATTCGGAAATTATTGTATGTATTAATGTAAATAAACATAGCAAAAATATTAGCTCGCCTTGCAATAAGAAAGTTTTTAAGCAAATCCGGAGCAGTATTGCTCCTTAACCAGCACTAAAATCTCGTAAATCAAATAGGATTGCTATATAATAAACAAAAGCTTTACTTTACTTTCTTAGTTAAGAGTTAATTAAATCATCTTGAATGTGGTCAATTTTTCGCTCCAATCGGTTTAGGACATCGACTAAATTAACTTCTATTGTTTGAGTCATGTTATAGTCCTTTTAGTTTTAAAAGTATTGATTGGGAGTAGTTAGCCTCTACTCCTAAACCTTAATTCTAC
>CAJHXH010000239.1_pt1 | contig 21702 bp, 16 predicted proteins | sample 9198571 | NCBI WGS metagenome assembly CAJHXH01 (sample SAMEA7708301, study PRJEB35096) | sediment metagenome | biome: marine neritic benthic zone biome [ENVO:01000025]; feature: sediment [ENVO:00002007]; material: shallow marine sediment [ENVO:03000034] sea grass bed [ENVO_01000059] ... | reverse complement strand
GGGAAAAGGTAGATAGGTTGTCATCATACCTGACCGTAACCAGTACCATGACAATCCAAGGGGACGAGATGACACATTTTGTATAATTCCCTGAAAACGTGGATAAAGAAGTCGCAGGCAAAAAAGGTACTAAATGAGGCATTACACCAATAGGACCAACACCCGGACCACCACCACCGTGAGGAATACAGAAGGTTTTATGTAAATTGAGATGACAAACATCAGCACCAAAATCACCAGGGCGGCATAAACCTACTTGGGCATTCATATTGGCACCGTCAAGATAAACTTGCCCACCGTAACTGTGAATGATACCGCAAACGTCTTTTATGCCTTCCTCAAAAACCCCATGAGTAGAGGGATAGGTAATCATTAAGGCAGCTAAATTGTCCTTATGTTTTTCAGCTTTGGCTTGTAAGTCTTCAAAGTTAATATCCCCTTGAGAATCGCATTTCACCGCTACAACTTTTAAACCACACATTACCGCACTGGCAGGATTCGTACCATGTGCCGATTCAGGAATTAAGCAAATATTACGATGCCCTTCTCCTCTACTGTCATGGTATTTACGAATAACTTGTAAGCCTGCATATTCACCCTGTGAGCCTGCGTTGGGTTGTAAGGAAATACCCGCAAAGCCAGTAATTTCGCCTAACCACTCTTCTAGTTGTTGACAGAGAATTTGATAACCGTTAGTTTGGGATAGAGGGGCGAAGGGGTGAATTTGGTTAAGCTCTGCCCAAGTTACAGGTATCATTTCAGCAGTGGCATTAAGTTTCATGGTACAAGAGCCTAACGCAATCATAGAGGTAGTTAAGGATAAATCTTTGCTTTCCAAGCGGTGTAGATAACGTAATAATTCGGTTTCTGAGTGATACTGATTAAAAACAGGTTCAGTTAAATAACGACTTTGACGCTTTAATTGATCAGGAATGCCTAAATTAGATCCCCCCTCGCCCCCCTTGGTAAGGGGGGAAACAAGCGATAAAGTCCCCTTTTCTAAGGGGGATTTAGGGGGATCGAAATCTTCTTGATTAGCAAAAATATTTAAAATATTAATTAAATCTTGTTCGGTAGTGGTTTCATCTAAACTCATGCTAATTGCATCTGAATAGTAACGGAAGTTAATATTTTTATCTTCAGCTAACTCACGAATTTTAGCAATTTCTTCAGGAGAATTAATCTTAATAGTAATGGTATCAAAAAAGTATTTAGATTGAAGTTGATAACCTAATTTTTCTAAGGCATTTGCTAATAATTTGGTTAAGTTATGAACTCTAGTGGCAATATTTTTAATGCCTTCTTCACCATGATAAACGGCATAAGTAGAAGCAATAACCGCTAATAAAACTTGGGCGGTGCAAATATTACTGGTGGCTTTGTCTCTGCGAATATGCTGCTCTCTGGTTTGCAAGGCTAATCTTAAGGCAGGATTACCGTGAGCATCTTTAGAAACTCCTACGATTCTACCGGGTACTTGTCTTTTATACTTTTCCTTCGTAGCAAAATAGGCAGCGTGAGGACCACCATAACCTAATGGTACACCAAAACGTTGCGTATTTCCGACGGCAATGTCAGCATTTAATTCACCGGGGGATTTTAAAAGGGCTAAACTCAATAAGTCGGAGGCGAGAATTACTAATCCTTTTTGTTGGTGAACTTGGTTAATAAATTGCCCATAGTCATTAATCGTGCCGTCTGTTGCTGGATACTGTAATAAACAAGCAAAAATAGGAGTATTAAAATCAAATTCTTGATAATTACCGATAATTAATTCAATATCTAAATATTTAGCTCTGGTTTTAATAACTTCGATGGTTTGAGGATGACAGTTAACATCAACAAAAAAAGATTTAGCCTTACTTTTACTGACAGCATAACTCATCGTCATGGCTTCGGCGGCGGCAGTGCCTTCATCTAACAGAGAAGCATTGGCAATTTCCAAGCCAGTTAAATCAATCACCATCGTCTGAAAATTTAACAGGGCTTCTAATCTTCCTTGGGCGATTTCGGGTTGATAAGGAGTATAAGCAGTGTACCAGTTGGGATTTTCCAGAATATTTCGCTGGATAACCGCAGGAGTGATGCAGTTATAGTAACCCATGCCAATGAAAGAACGAAATACTTGGTTTTGTTGGGCAATTTCTTTTAAAGTTTGCAGGGCTTCGGTTTCGGTTTTAGCTGAGGGTAAGTTTAAAGGATGATTAAGGCGAATGGATGGAGGTACAGCAGTATCGATTAACTCGTTTAGTTTTTCATAGCCTAAGCTGTTAAGCATTAATTCTTGAGCTTCTTGATTAATGCCAAGGTGACGATGTTTAAATTCATCTTTTTTAAGATTAATTGAAGTCGATCTTTCAGTATCAGGGGTTTTTTCAGGAGAAAAGTTACTGGTATAGTTACTGATATTTTCTATCTCTAGCATATTATTTAGGAGTACTTTTAATAATTTCAGATTTGTTTTTGGTATTGTAACAGAATATTAAGTTATATTATGTCAGAACGATCGCATTTTCACTTAAGATAATCAATTTCCGGTGGTTTTGCACGAAAAGATAGGGGTGGTTTGCTCCAAAACACGGGCTAATATAGCATTACGCAATTAGGTGTTTGACATTGTTGAACGCTGAAACCTATGAGCAGTAAACTTTTGACTTAGTACGGGCTTAATAATATTGACTGGTGTCAACTTAAGGGGTAAAATTATGACAATGCCTCGCCTTGCAATGAATTGACAAGGCTAATAGTAACCGTTCATTAAAATGAACTAAATACTTTAAATCCAGTTTAATTTATTAAACGATACTTATTAGCCTTGAATGTAAATTCAAGGTGAGTTATGAAATCTGTTTAAATTAGATGGTTTGAGCTTAAGTTGATACGAATAAATAAGATTAAGCCCCTACTTGACTTTTGACTTGCGCGTACGGTTGGTTGCCGTTCGTTATTTGTGTTGCCCCGTCAAGAGTTGGTACTGGGCAAAAGCATCCTCGATTCAATGCCCTGCCAAATCTCAGGGGAATATCTCACCGCTGAATCTTTACATTGCACCATCAGCCAATTAGCATAAAAATAAAAATCTAGTGTGTTAAGTTCTTCATCAGATGAATCAATCATTTCCGGGGTGAGATGAAAAGCCCTCAGCCAAAAATTAATAATTTGTTTCCCAAAAGCTCGGTGTACTTCCTCTGGTTGAGAATCATCAGGTATTTCTGTTTTTAACTGTTCTAATTTAGGAATTATATTAGTAAAATCGATTCCTTGGTAAACTTGGAATTTTTGTGACCATTTTGCGTATTTAATGAACTCGTGGAGGGCGTTGGCGTTGGCGAGGGCGTTAGCGTTGGCGTTGGCGAGGGCGTTGGCGAGGGTGTTGGCGAGGGTGTTGGCGAGGGTGTTGGCGAGGGTGTTGGCGAGGGCGTTGGCGAGGGCGTTGGCGTTAGCGTTAGCATTGGCGAGAGCGAGGGCGTAGGCGAGGGCGAGGGCGTTGGCGAGGGCGAGGGCGTTGGCGAGGGCGAGGGCGAGAGATCTTTTTCCCACTGGTTGAATATCTCCTGGGGTGGTATCAGCAACCTTTTCTACCCATAGAAGCAAATCCTTTAGTTTAGGAGTGTTAATCAAAGAATGAATGGTTTTTTCCATCTTCAGCAAGAGTTTATCCGCTTTTCTTAAACCTGCCAAAATTAAAAACACTTCTCGATAACGTTTATCACAGAGATGATGGTTAACTAAATCTTCAATGTCAATGTCATTTTCAATGATGTGTAGGGCAGTCAAATATTCTTGCAAAGTGAGATGAGAAAAAGAATAAACATCTTCTTGCCTTTCGATAATCACCCCATGTTGAAGCTCGATTTCTCGCAAAACCGCCCTCCCGTCAATATACTTTTCATCAGGTAACATTTCCCCCAAAGCCTGCTCTATTTGCCTGCTGACAGTTCGCCCGGACAAAAACAACACATCTTCAGTGAAGTTTTCGTAGGCAATTTGAGCTAACATTAACTCTTTGCGTTTAGTGTCTAAGCCCTGATAAATTTGTTCCCTCGGAATTTGTTTAGAAGCATCCCACTCTTCCAACAATACCCTTAAAGTGCGTTCATAAAGAGTCGAGCGATTAGTGGGAAATTGACCTGTTTTGCGAAATAGAATACAAATTAAAGTCAATAACAACGGAATTTTCGTCAATTCTTTAGTCGCTTGATATTCATCACTATTTAACTTTTGCCAACAACGCTTACCCCAATCTAGTTGCTCATGGGATTCAAACCATTTCTCAATAAAGGTTTTCACTTGCTTATCTGTAAAATCGGCAATTACCACATCAGTAAAGTTGCGAAAACTTTCAAAATGACGATAGGCGGCGATGCGACAAGAAGCAATAAAGCGGTTTTTAGCGTATTTATCCCTTAAATCTTTGATTTTGCTAGTCATTTGGCTCATTTGCTCATTGGGTACTTCATCTAAGCCATCTAAGAGAATTAATAATCTGCCTTTGCTTAAAAATTCTTCCGTCAGTTTTTCATATTCAGGTAAACCACAGTTCGCAAATTCTTGGGCAATCTCCGCCACTAAATTAATGTCACCAGTTCTAAATTTCCTCAATTCCAACAACACAGGAATGCAAGGATGTTGATATTCTCCATGTTTTTTCCCTTTTAATGCTTCTAAGCCTACCTTCCGCAAAAAAGTAGTTTTACCTCCCCCCGGATTACCCAAGACCATCAAATATTTTTCTTCATTGGCAACTTCAATTCCTACCCGTTTTTGTTTTTCTCTAAATGTCCTTTCACGAAATCCCTTTTCCGATTTATCTATAGATTGATAGTAACGAGTAATCTCTGCCGAAATATTAACCTGAGTATAAACCGAATCTAAACTAACAGGTTTACCCATACCCAAAACTTTAAGAGTGCCGTGACGCTCTGCATAATTTTTAATATACTGACGAGAGATAGAAAAGAATAAATCTTTAGCTTTTTGAGTTACTTTCCCTGTTTCATCCCATAATTTTTCCCCCGTATTTCCCAAAAGTTTAACGCCTGTTTCTGCCACAGTTTTACCAATGGTTATCGCCAAGCCTTTCGTTGCGGAATCAATAACAGTAGGATTCGTTAGTAAACTTACAATATCAATCATTTTTATGGTGTTTTTATTCCCTTTTTAAGTCTATCCTTTACCCATAACTTCTAAAACTCTTTCTGTTGCAAGCTCTAGAAATTTTCATCCCCTGAATTAAAATTCGGGCTAACAGCTAAAGTTATCTGAAGCTTGTCCTGAGAGAAGTCGAAGGAATAACTATCAATATTCCAATATTAACCCATTTGAAAGGGTTTTAGCTTTCAGCCTGAAATTTATGATGCTGTTGGCGAATTGATTTTACAGAACGTGGGTAGAGACGTTGCATGCAACGTCTCTACAGATAGAATAAAGGTTTCACGAATTAACCAACAGAGTCATTTATTTCAAGGCAAAAGTCCCAAAGATAAAGGTGATCGCTTTACGGCTTTTAATTAACAACAGAAAAGTTCACTTTATTTTTCTTTTGGGCTAAATGTAAACGGTAATTAGCTTCTAAATTAAGCCAAAATTGAGCAGAAATATTTAATGCCTGTGATAATTTAATTGCTATTTCAGGGGTTATTTCTTTTTTTTCAGTAATAATATCATTGATAGTTTGCTCAGAAATATTACTCATTTCAGCCAATTTTTCTTTGGTTAAATTACGAGCATAAATTTCTCTTTTTAAGATTTTACTAGGTGATATGACTCTAGCCGGTGTAAGTTTTTTCATTGCTTATTTTCTGTTTAATAATTTATTAATGATAATCTTCAATATCTATTATGAAAATAAATTTACCTTGACTATCTTTTTCAAGAGTAATGATTAAACGCCATTGTTTATTAAGACGTAAAGAATATTGATTTTGTTTTCCTCTCTTACCTTGTAATTTTTCAAATCTTAGACCTTTAAATTTATACAATTCTTTTTCAGATTCAATGGCTTCAATTATTGCCATAATCTCAAAAAAACTATTTATTACCTCAGTGGGATATTTATGAGCATTTTTTTCCTCCGTATATAATGCCTCTAATTTCGACTTTTTAAATTGAAAACGCACTGAAAATTACCCATAAGCTATTAAGTTTAGAATAGTATCATAGCAAAGCACAATAAAGTTCTTTGACTTTTTCAATACTCATCCGAGAAGCAACTCCCAAACATAAAGGCGATCGCCATCCTTGCTCAAAATGTTCCCCTGCCGCACAAGCAATCATAGCCGCATTATCAGTACATAAATTCAAAGGAGGAAAATAAACCTGTAGATTATGTTGTCGGGCAGATTCGAGTAACTTCTCTCTTAAACCACTATTTGCTGCAACTCCACCACCTACCGCAATTTTAGTTAAATTCAAATCCAAGCAAGCCCGAATTGCTCTTTTTGTCAATGCTTGAGCAACCGTTGCCTGAAAACTGGCACATAAATCGGCAACAGGTAAATTGTCACCATGCTCTGACTCTAATTTTGTCACTAATCTTAACATTGCTGTTTTTAAACCGCTAAAACTAGAATCGTAAGGATGAAAACCCTGATTATTAGGTAAAGAAATTTTCCCTTCTGGTAACTTAAATGACTTGGGATTGCCTTTTTGAGCTAGTTTATCAATAATTGGGCCTCCGGGATAACCTAAATTTAAAATTCTGGCTACCTTATCAAAAGCTTCCCCTGCGGCATCGTCACGGGTTGAACCAATATTTTCATAAACACCACTTTCTTTGACGTGAATTAAGCTGGTATGCCCCCCCGAAACTAATAGGCAAAGAAAAGGAGGCTCTAAGTCAGCTTCACTGAGATAAGAAGCATAAATATGTCCTTCCAAATGATGAATACCCAAAAAAGGCTTATTATGGACTATTGCCAAAGTTTTTGCCGCCGTTACTCCCACAATCAATGAACCAATTAACCCCGGCGTAACGGTAGCGGCGATCGCATCGATTTCTGACCATGATAACCCCGATTCGCTTAAAGCCTGAGCGATACAAGGATTAATAATTTCTAAATGTTGTCGAGAAGCCAACTCTGGTACAACTCCCCCATATTCTTCATGTAACTTGATTTGAGAAGCTACTATATTGGCTCTAATGTTACGATTTGTTACGATTGCCACGCTAGTCTCGTCACAACTGCTTTCAACTGCTAAAATAGTCGCCATTATTTGAGTGATTTGTTAAGAATAATAAATTTTCTTTCTCTCACTTTACTCTATTTCCCAATCACTGTAAGATTGCATTTGAGGCTATTTTAAGGCTTCATTTTCTGTAACAAAAACTTATAGTTTCTTAACAAAAGGAAACAATTTCATGAAGAGAATCTTTAGTTTAGTTTTCGCCTTTGCACTGGCTGTTACCTTATGGGTTAACTTTGCACCCACTGCCCAAGCAGATTTATCTCACTTAACTCCTTGTGGTGAAACCCCTGCTTATCAAGCCAAAGCCAAAAGTTTCCGTAACACTACCGATGATCCTCAATCTGGACAAAAACGTGCGGAGCGTTACGCTGAAGCCCTTTGTGGCCCTGAAGGCTATCCTCATTTAATCGTTGATGGCAGGTTAGATCGTGCTGGTGACTTTCTTATTCCCAGTATATTGTTCCTTTATATGACTGGCTGGATTGGCTGGGTAGGACGTGCTTATCTCATCGCTATCAGAGAAGAAAAAAATACCGAAATGCTTGAAATAATTATTGATGTGCCTCTTGCTATCAATAAAATGCTATTCGGTTTCTTGTGGCCCTTACAGGCTTTCCAAGAATTTACCTCAGGACAATTAACTGTCAAAGATTCTGAGATTCCTGTTTCACCCCGTTAATCATTAGTTAGGAGAAAAATTGATGAAAGGTTTACCCGCTTTTTTATCTACTGCACCGGTTTTAATTACTGCGTTATTAGTTTTTACCGCAGGTTTATTGATCGAGTTTAATCGCTTTTATCCTGATCTTTTATTCCATCCTTTAGGATAAATTCAATTAATATTAAACTAATTAAAAGGTACGGTTAATCGTTATTGTTTAGCCGTACCTTTGTCAAATAAGATTTCCAGAAAACTTTTCTATTTGCTTTTTATTAGCAATTATTATTTGGGCTTCCATTTTTTTCTCGTCAAAATTTCCCTTCCCAAATTCAAAAATCAGCCATTTTTTCATAATTATTTGCTTTTATAAAGGAATATATTGAACAATATTAGCAAACTCTTCGGATTCATAAATCTTAGCAATTAATTCTAAATCTCTAATACAATTACCAATAGAAATACGAGTTTGACGAGCATAAATTATCCCAGCAAAATAAATACCCTCAGCTTGACGACGATAACCTTCGTTGGGAAAATCTTCGTCCTGAGAAAAAACCACTCGCCCTAATTCCGTTGCATGATCAAGTACAATGGGGTCGGGTGTATTGGTAAAACCATCATCTTGAACCGTTAAAACATCAATCCCTCGTTGGCGTAGTCCTAACGTAATTGCTTTTGGGACTTGTTCATCCATATATAAAGAAATAGTCATTAAATTAATCCTTTAGCTCGTAATTTCTTGACTATAGGAGTTTCTCCCGTTTCTTGACGCATTTTATCTACCCATTCTTCAATTCTCTCAATTTCAGCATCAATTTCTTGTTGATGATCCCAATAATAAGATAAAGCAGCATAGATTTTACTCATAGAAACATGAGGATAATTATCGTGTAATTCTTCAGGAGTCCATTGGTATGCTTTGACAGAAGTAATTAATTCAACAACTTTCATGGTAGTTCCTGCAATAATAGGAACATTGTTTTTATTGAGTTGAATATGTTTATATTCAGTAGTTGTAAGGGTCATGGTTTTTAGATAATAGTTGTAATATTTATCTAATTTAACAAATTGTTATTTATGTGGATACTTTACAGCCGTTTTCATATTCGTAAACCACATTGATAATGGTGGGCAGTGCATCGCCCTACTATTAACCTGAGTTCGATGTAAAAATTATTAGTTAAGGAATGGGGAGATAGGGAGATAGGGGGATAGGGAGATTTTTATTATTAATAAATCAATATTTCAAATATATATTCCATCTATTGAGGTTCAAAAATAACCATTAACCTAAAACCTCACACCCAAAACCTATCAAAACCGATTATCGTTATATCGAACTGAGGTTACTATTAGAGTAAGAAATGTTCGGTAATGTTACTTTCTCCTAAGCTAACTCCACTTATTGTCAAGACAGTAGATAGAATAGTTTTTTTGAAAAAGCGATCGCCCCGTTAAATATATCAGAACAGATGAACCTTATAATAATATTATTAATTTGAGAGAAAATCAATGGCGATCGCTACTAGATAATTATTTTTATTGAGATAAAGTACGACGTTTAAAGACCATTTCGTAAGCCTCAATGCGATCGCCTTCCTGCCAACCAGCAAACTTGTCAATGCCAATACCGCACTCAAAACCTGATGCGACTTCTTTGACATCATCTTTAACACGGCGGAGGGAATCTAAATTACCGTCATAGACAACTTTACCGTCTCTTAAGACACGAATGAAACGATTACGCACCACTTTTCCTGATTGGACATAACAACCAGCCACAGCACCTTTACCCACAGGGAATACAGCTCTAACTTCAGCAACACCAAGACTTTCTTCTACTTCTTCAGGATCGAGTAAACCTTCCATCGCCCCTTCAATTTCATCTAGTAATTTGTAGATGATATTATATTCACGAATGTCAACTCCTTCCTGTTCAGCCGCTTGTCTCGCCCCTGGTGCTAAAGTAGTATTAAAGCCAATTACCACAGCCCCACTAGCCGCCGCTAAATCAACATCAGTTTCAGTAACTTCTCCTGCACCTGATAGCAATACCCGAATTTGTACTTCTTTTTGCGGTAGTTGCTTGAGCGAACCCAAAATTGCTTCTGCCGAACCTTGCACATCGGCTTTCAGTATTAAGTTAAGTTCTTTTAATTCACCCTGTTGAGCTTGTGCTGATAAGCTACTTAAAGTGACTCGACGGGATGACATGGCTTGCTGTAAACGATTAGTTCTTGCTTCTTCGGCTCTTTCCTCTGCGATCGCCCTAGCTTCTTTTTCACTGTCATAGACATCAAATTCATCACCGGCGGCGGGAACTTCACTTAAACCAAGGACTTCCACCGCAAAAGAGGGGGTTGCTTCTTCTACTTTATCACCTTGATCATCAATCATGGCTCGAATTTTACCAGCCACTGAGCCAGCCACAATGACATCGCCAACTCGTAAAGTTCCATTTTGTACTAATAAAGTAGCAACAGGACCTCTAGCTCGATCCAAATTAGCTTCAATGACTGTACCTTTAGCAAGACGATCGGGATTAGCAGATAACTCCTCTATTTCGGATACTAACACTAACATTTCTAGCAAGGTATCTAAATTATCTCCCGTTAAAGCACTAACGGGAACCATAATGGTATCACCACCCCAATCTTCAGGCACCAATTCTAGTTCCATTAATTCCTGTTTAACTCGATCGGGATTAGCGTCAGGTTTATCCACTTTGTTAATCGCCACCACAATGGGAACTTTAGCCGCTCTGGCGTGACTAATGGCCTCTCTGGTTTGGGGTCTTACGCCATCATCTGCTGCTACTACAAGAATAGCTATATCAGTTACTCTTGCACCTCTAGCTCTCATTGCGGTAAAGGCTTCGTGTCCGGGAGTATCTAGGAAGACAATCTGCTGAGTTTTGCCATCATGTTCGACATCTACGTGGTAAGCACCAATGTGTTGAGTAATACCCCCTGCTTCTCCTTGAACAACTTTTGTATTACGAATAGAATCAAGGAGGGTTGTTTTACCATGATCCACATGACCCATGATTGTAACAACGGGGGGACGATGCTGGAGCTTATCAAGATCAGCTTCTGCCAACATTTCAGTTTTAGCGGCACTGGCTTTATCTTCTTCGGTAATTACCTCTACCCCTAAATCTTGAGCTACCATCTCAGCAATTTCTAAATCCAGAGTTTCAGTAATATTTACGGCAACACCTTTGAAGAATAATATCTTAATAATTTCCGTATCAGGAGTATTGAGAAGATCAGCTAATTCCCGTACATTTAAACTCTGTTTTAAAACAATAAATTCTGGAGGAGTTTGTTTTTCTGCTTGGACTCTCGCAGTTGATTTAGGTTCAAATTTTTCTAACCTAGGTTTTTGTTTCTTAATATCTCTGCTACGAGGAGTAGGTGATTCTTGCTCTGTTTTTTGCTTTTGAGGGCGAGCTAGTGCCAGACTAACCAGATCGCCATTTTCTTCGTCCTGATCATCATAATCCTCGAGATCATCTTCATCATCAATGATAACTGGACGACGTTTTTTAGGGGTTTTTTTGGCTGCTGGAGAATCATCCTCTTCCCAATTTGATTCTTTGCCTGCAACTGCTGGTTTCTTCTGTTTTTGTTTTAACCGTTTAGGTTTATCTAATAAAACTATTTCATTATCGAAGTCCTCGTCTTGACTATCAGATTTAGTTTTTTCTTCAATCTCATCATCAAGGTTCAAATCGGCTTCTGTAAGTTTTATTGATCTTTGTGGAGGTTTCTGTAACTCAGGTTTAGAAGGGCGTTTTAATTCTGGTTGAGTGGTGGATGAATATTCCGAGTCTTCTTGACTCAGTTGAGGTTTCTTAACTGGTTTAACACGTTGTTGAGGGGATTCTGAGCCAGAGGTGGAAATAGAGGGCTTCTCCACAAATCCTCTCTGGCGATTTCTGTTTCTTTTGCGTTGATTATTTCCCTCTCGATTCTGCCTTGGTTTGGGTTTTTTATTCTCCTCCCCATCTTGAACTAGTGTATCGCTCTGAGTCTCTTGACTATTTTTACTAGGCAGATGAGGGGGTTTGATCAATTCTGGTTTAGGAAGGGTAGGGGCAGGTTTTCCTGGCTGAGGATCACTATTTTCTCTGTGAGAATATTCTAGTGGAGCTTTTAGCTCAGTGTTAGCAGTTATAGTATTGCTACTAGCAACCAATGAAGTTGATTGTGGTGCTTCTTCCGATTGATTAAGGACAGATATCCCCTCGATTTCTGTCGTGGCAACAGTTAGGTTCTTCTCCGAATCTGTAGTAGGAGGAGTAGCCGGGCGTGGTGGTGGAGCAAGCAATTGTGGTTGTCCACCAGAGCCACTTGCTTCGGGAAAATTTTCCGGTCGATTATGCTTGTGTAAAGCAACAATTTCTGGTTTTTTAGTCTTAGGTTTCAATTCTGATAACTGGGATTTTTTAACTGTTTTTTTTTGGGTTTGAGAACTTTTTTTGATTTGCTTTGGAGTAGATGTCATACTATAGTTTTTTGCTACTTCTCTAATATTCTGAGCTTCAACTTCAGTAATAGTACTACTGTGAGTTTTTACATTAATTGATAGCTGAGAACATATTTCTAATACATCTTTGTTTTCTAACGAAAGTTCTTTTGATAAATCGTATATTCTTACTTTACCGTTTTTCATGCACAAATTGCCTTAATTATACTATATTAGCTATGGTTTTTATATTTGGTTTAAAGATATTGTAATTAAGATCGGTGTTTAGTTATGGTTAACCGTTATTTTAACTAGGGTTGACAATATTTGTTTTTAGTCAGCTAATCAAAGCCTAATACTATCTTAACGAAACTAGAGTAAACAACAGGTTAACCGAAGATAAGTAGGTTGACAAAATTAATTGTCTAAAACCTGTAGGGCGATGCACTGCCCACAATAGGCTATTGATAAAAGTTTTGGATATTTGGTGAGCAATGGCCACCTGACAAAAAATGCACAATTAATTTTTCCAAGTACTTAATCTAGTCAATTGGAACTCAGGTTGTCCCAAAGTAGTTGATCAGTTCGGCTCTGTAAGTTTGACTGGCGGGGATATTCTTTGCCAAAGTTGTCTATAAATATGTTCAGGAATTTCGGTTTTTAAATTACGTCCTAAACGTTTCTTTTTCTGAGCAATAGATAAGCATTCTTTGGTGGGACACAAATAAGCTGATCGTCCTATTCCCTGATCTAATTGGACTTGATTACTGGGATAAACCCGCACAATTCGCCAAAAATAATCTTTAGGAGCAAAATGGTGACAACTGATACACCGACGCCAATTTTTTTGTTTATTTAGATTCTTGTTGGTCATCGAGATATTCAGATTTTCTTTGTATGTCTATTCTCCAACCAGTTAAACGTGCCGCTAAACGAACATTTTGCCCCTCTTTGCCAATTGCCAAACTTAATTGATTATCTGGCACTACTACCAATGCTCGTTGTTCCTCTGTGTCAATTAATTTAACTAAATCGACTTGGGCTGGACTTAGGGCTTCAGCAATATAAACAGCAGGATCAGGAGACCAACGAATTACATCAATTCTTTCCCCTTTTAGTTCATTCACAACCGCTTGAATCCGAGAACCTCTAGCACCAATGCAAGAGCCAACGGGATCTATATCTTCTTCTGTACTTTCAACTGCCATTTTTGTCCGAGCATTAGCATAGCGATTAGAGGGGTTAGCTTCTCTGGTGATTGCGACGATTCTAATCACCCCTTCTTCAAATTCCGGCACTTCATTAGCAAAAAGATAAACTACTAAACCAGCATCAGCGCGAGAAACTATTAATTGAGGACCTCGTTGAGAGCCTTGACGAATTTTTTTAAGATAAACTTTGAAAGTAGCATTAGCCCTATAGTTATCGCTATTAACCTGTTCGTGACGGGGTAATTCTGCTTCTACTTCGGGGCGCCCATAAGCACTTTGGATCGTCATAATCACTGATTGACGTTCAAAGCGGAGTACTTTTGCTTGTAAAACTGTACCTTCAAGATCTTTAAATTCAGACTGAATCATGACCCTTTGCTGATCTCGTAATTTTTGCTGGAGTACTTGCTTGGTTTGAATAGCCGCCATTCTGCCAAATTCTTTTTGCTCAGGGGTGACATCGACAACGACTTCATCTCCTAATTGCACATCCTCATTAAATTCTTTAACGGCATCAAGGCTAATTTGATGATCTTGATCTGTTACTTCTTGGGTGACAGTTTTGAGGGATAAAACTCGAAAACCCTCTTCATCAATATCTAATTCAACTCGAAAATTATCGAAGTATTCATCCGTAAAAGAAGCCTGATTTTGGGAACGGCGAAACCGCTCATAACCTTTAAAAAGAGCATCTCTGATCGCATCTTGAACTATCTGTTGCGGTAAATTATGACTTTTACTAATTTCTTCAATTAGTAATCCTAAACTGGGTAATGAAACAATACTCATCTTTTTTTCCTCCTTAAACTACGATTAATGTATTTATTTAGTTTCTAAAGTTACTTTCGTGACAATTTCACGGGGAATAGTGAGAATTTTGCCTTTGCAGTTAAGATAAACTGCCTTTTCGTCTCTCCCTTGTATATTTCCTCGCCAAAGATCCGATTTTTTATGGGGAATACTGGTTTCTACTTGAACAGGAAATCCTTTAAATGTCAGAAAATCTCGATCTGTAGTTAAGTTTTCCGATAGCCCCTGACTAGAAATCTCCAAGACGTAAGCATAAGGAATAATTGCTTGAGTATCTAAAACTTCTTCTAATCGGCGGCTCATTTGTTCACAATTGTCCAAACTGGTATCCTGACATAGATTTTGAATATCAATACGCAGTACAGGAGGATTTTTATTAGTTTGGAAGACAATGTTAACTATTTTAAGATTAAGCTCTTCTGCTATGGTAGTTGCTATCTTGGTGATTTCAGGAATCAAAGGATGAGTCATAAACTAAATTAATTGAGTTAGACAAGAAAAAAAGCGGGTTCAACCCACTCCCGGTGATTGTGTTTTAGACTGATTAAGACTAAACTTAAGCCACAAAATTGGCGACACTACACTGACACTCCCTACCTTATTTCGTTGAAGTTAGGAATTCTTGCTTCTTTCAGTTTGCCTCTTGACGCTAATAGCAAGAAATGTATTGCTACCCCCACTAGAAAGACCCCACAACCATTTTCCACATGGTTTCTCATCCATGGGAAGGTCTGCCAGACCACTATTTTTTGGGGATTACACTACAGCGCATTACTGAGTGCTATTATTTATTATAACACGTTGGCGTTGGCGTTCATCTGAAATGACATAGTTTGTCAAATGGCTGAACCAGAATGAGTTTAGGGGTGAATGGCATTCGCCCAAATCCCCAGATTCATGGGAATGCTTTATTGATCGGAAAACTTCTGTAAATTTTTCAGGTAAATTCTTGATGTTGTGTTATAAGCTATTAAATTAAGTCTATTGTGTGAGGAAACATTTATGTTTATGTCAGTCATTGCCGATAAGAAGTCAGTTACCAGTAAAAACAAAAGTTTAAGCACTTTACCATCAAAACTTTTTGGGACTGATGGAATTAGAGGAAAAGTAGGTGACTTGTTAACTGCCGAATTAGCTTTTCAGGTAGGAATAGCTGCTGGGCAGGTATGGCATTCTGTTTATGGCAATCAAGGCATTGTCATTATGGGGCAGGATTCTCGTAATTCTAGTGAGATGTTAACTATGGCGATCGCTTCGGGATTAACATCAATGGGCTTAGAGGTTTGGAATTTGGGCTTATGCCCGACTCCTTGTGTGGCTTATCTTACCCGAAAAACCGAGGCGATCGGCGGAATTATGATTTCGGCTAGTCACAATCCCCCTGAAGATAATGGGATTAAGTTTTTTGGAGCAAATGGGACTAAGTTAGAAAAAAATGTCGCTAAACAGATTGAAGAGCAGATTCGCTCCAACTATCACCAAAATAACCTCACATATCACCCTAAATATCGGAAAAGTTCCCATCAAAACCGATTAATCCAAGAATACACAGATTTTTTAAAGAACTCATTGCCTTCCAATCTAGATTTTCAGCGAATGCGGATTGTCTTAGATTTAGCATGGGGAGCGGCGGTTGAAATTGCACCGCTAGTTTTTCGGACTTTAGGTGCTGAAGTTATTACCATGCACGATTTAGCTGATGGCGATCGCATAAATGTTAACTGTGGTTCAACTAATTTACAGGCTTTACAACAGGCAGTTCAAGAAAATGAAGCTGATTTAGGGTTTGCTTTTGATGGCGATGCGGATAGAGTGATGGCAGTTACCGCTCAGGGGCAGAAAGTTTGCGGTGACTATATTCTTTACCTCTGGGGTAAGCATTTAAAAGAACGAAACTTATTACCTAATAATTTAGTGATTGGTACAGTAATGGCTAATTTAGGATTTGAGTTAGCCTGGAATAAAATCGGCGGTAAATTAATCCGTACTGCGGTGGGAGATCAATATGTTCAAGCCCAAATGTGGGAAACTGGGGCGATGTTAGGAGGAGAACAATCAGGACATATTCTTTGCCATCATCATCATTTTTCTGGAGATGGAATTCAAACTGCGATTCAGTTAACGGCTTTAGTGCAACAACAAGGTGGTTGTTTAATTTCCATGATCAGGGATAGTTTTACTCCCTATCCACAATTGTTAAAGAATGTTCTAGTCGAAGAGCGAGAAAAAAGGTTAAACTGGCAACAATCAGAATCAATCGAACAAGCAATATCTATAGCAGAAAAGTCTATGGGAAATCAAGGCAGAGTATTAGTAAGGGCTTCAGGCACAGAGCCAGTCATTCGAGTGATGGTACAAGCACAGCATCAAGATTTAGTTAATCACTGGACGAACAATTTAGTTACTGTGATCAAACAAAATTTAGCCGTTTAATAACCAATTAATTATTAAAAAGATTCATTATATGTCAACTTTTGTAATTAGAAATCTTCGTAAAAATCGACAAGCAACGGAGCAAAGTTCAAATTCTACCCCCACTACTGAGTTAAGTATGAGGGAAAAGTTCGTTCAAAAACGGCAAAAAAAAGAGCAAAAGAATCGAGCAATTCTGAACACTATTATCGCCTTACTCTTGGGGCTAGTAGTAGGTTTACCAACAATGTTTCTGGCTTCCCCAAAAATTGCTATAGGGGGAACGATCGGCGTAATAGTAATGTTCCTGTCGTTTCAATATCCCAGAATGGCTCTGTGGGGATTTTTAATTTATATGCCTTTTTCTGGAACAGTTATCTATTGGTTAGCCGGTGGTAGTGCTATTTTGCAAATAGCTAAAGATGCTTTTTATATTCCAGCTTTATTGGCACTAATCATTGACTGCCGCCGCCGTAATCAACCTATTTTTGTGGCTAAACAGTTAATGTTCACCCTGAGTTTATTGTTTGGTGTTTGTTTAGCAACTTTATTCTTGGTGAATGGTTTATATCAGTTGTTCCCAGATCTAAATTCATGGAGTGCTACTCGTTCTGCACTAGCAGAGGGAGAGCCATTCTTACAAGGACTTCTTGGTTTAAAAGTACTGATGGGTTACATTCCCTTGATTTTTTGTGCTTATTACTTGATTGAGGACAAGAAAACTCTCCTTAGAGTCGGTAGGGTATTAGTTACCCTAGCGGTTATTTGTTGCGCTTTAGGTATTATGCAATATCTGTGGCTTAAAACAGGTAGATGTCAAGCTACTTCAGAATTTGCTGAAGGTGGTGACTTGTTTAAAGCTAGTCTGGACGCTAAATGTCTTGTTGGAGGTGCTGCACTTTATAGTCCTGAATTTAGACAGATTCGGCTTCCAGGTACATTTGTTTCACCTTGGCACTGGGCTTGGTTTTTAATTGGTAATAGTGCCATTTGCTACACCGTAGCTTTCTTCGATCCTTTTCCTTTATGGAGATTAATTGGGATGTCAGGAATGGCATTAGTTGCTTTTAACGCTATTATTTGTGGTCAACGAATTGCTTTTGCGTTAGTACCAGTTTTTATTGTCGCTATGTTAATTGGTACGGGGCAAGTGTTTCGTCTCAAACGTTTTCTGCCAATAGCTATCGGCTTAGGTGTTGCCTTAGTAATATTTATTTCTAACAACCCAGAATTTGTTCAGGAGAGATTTAATAGTTTTATTGCACGTTGGAATACTGCACCACCTCATTTATTCATTGCTAATCAATTTGATTGGGCAGTCCGAAACTACCCTTTCTATAATCATTTTGGGATTTTTGGTGCTGGTTTAGGAAAAGCAACAAGTTCAACTCGTTTTTTTGGTCCTGTTTCTTTTGTGGAAACTTTTCATCCTAAATTAATCTATGAAATTGGCTATCTGGGATTTTTCGCCTTTATGGCATTCATCACAAATTTAGTTATATTTTCTTTTAAGCAATATCGTTCCCTCAAAGATCCTGAATTACGGAGTTTTGCTCTAGCATTTTTGATTTTTATTATTTTAATTGGCTATTTCCCTTACTGGTATCCTCTTGATACTGATCCTGTTTCTACTTATTTTTGGCTGTTTGCCGGAATCATTCTTAAATTACCAGTAATTGATAAACAGGAAAGAAGTAAAGAAGTAGATGCTATAACGACAAAAGGCAAACAGGGAAGAAACAAACTTCCTTATCGTAAACAAATGAGATTAAAGAGAAAATCATTGTGATTAATTATTCACAATTATTCTACTTAGGACTTAAGGACTGTGAGAGAAAATTAGTTTGTCACATTTTTTGTGTAAAATATAATCTAAATTTAATATAATAAATTAAATAAAAATTTTATGAACATACTCTTTTGTTTTGATAGTAAATATCAGCAACATTTTGGAGTATCTTTAACATCTCTATTAATCAATAATCCTAACAAGATAAATATCTATATTTTTACCGATAAAATTGATAGGTATTTTCGCAAAAAAATTGATATTATAAAAGAAAAATATGAAAATGTCAAGATCATAATTTATGAAATTAATGAAGAATTATTACAAGATCTTCCCCTATCTGATCATGCCTCTCTAGCTAATTACTACAGATTACTAATGGCTAAGATCTTACCTGAAAATATTGATAAAATCTTATATCTCGATTCTGATACTGTTATTACTAACTCTATAAAAACCTTATATGACTTAAATATAAATCAAATTTATTTAGCCGCACAAGGTTCACAAACAGCAATAGGACAAAGCCGAAGATTACAACTGAAGAATCAAAGTTATTTTAATACAGGAGTAATGCTGATTAACCTAAAACTATGGAGGGAAAATAATATAGGTGAGCGTGCCATTGAATTTGCCAAACAAAATCCGACTATGGTGAAATGCTGGGATCAAGATGCTCTAAATAAAATTATTGACGGAAAGTTTGATCCTATTGATAGAATATGGAATTATACTATTGACTTATCAGTGGCTCCGAAAAATTATATTGTTAATAAAAACAATTTTAGAGAAGATCCAGTAATTATTCATTTTGTCGGCACAGTAAAACCTTGGTATTCATGGTGTTTTGATTCTACTAAAGAAATATACTGGTACTATCTTAAACAATCTTTATGGTCGTCTGCCATACCTCAGTATCCGAAAACACGAAAACAGTTTTTGTCAGCATTAAAAAATATTTGGCTTTTAACTAAAAACAAATTAATTTGGAGTAAATAGAAAAGTAAGGTAACTATGATGGACAAACCCTTTATTTCAGTAATTATTCCCACTTATAGAAGGGAGGAAGCCTTAGTCGATAGCATTAAGGATGTGCTGAAACAAGATTATCCCAACTTTGAGGTGATTGTAGTTGATCAAACTGCCGATCATAAACCTGAAGTAAAATCTTATTTAGAAACTACCGCTAATAAGAATCAAATTAAATGGTTTCGAGTTAATTGGGCGAGTTTACCGGGGGCGAGAAATTATGGTGTACGTCATGCCCAAGGAGAAATCGTTTTATTTATTGATGATGATGTACAGTTACCCGAAGGTTATTTACTTGCCCATGGTCAAAATTATGTGGACAATCCTCAAATTGGTGCGGTAGCAGGTAGAGTTTTAGACAGAATGAAACAAGGCGATGCGGAAGCAGGTGCTGAGGGTTATTCCACTGAATTAAAGGAAACGTTAGCCCCTGAAGCTAGTGATCCAGGTATTGCATGGTATCATTTAGACTTTGTTTATTTAATTAAACCACAAAAAATTATTACGGCAAGGGGCTGTAATATGTCCTTTCGTAAGGATATTTTTACGAAATATGGTGTTTGGTTTGATGAAAGATTTAGAGGGAGTGCAGTTAGGGAAGAATCTGATTTTTGTCTGCGTTTGCGTGTCACTGGTTATGAGATTTGGTATGATCCAACTGCTAAGTTAGTTCATTTAGGGGAAGAAACTGGCGGTTGTCACGATATTTCTACTAAGTCTTTAAGTTATCAATTAGCTTTCTATCATAATCATTTTTTGATGGCTTTAAAAAATTTAACTTTTGGGCAACAAATACGTCTTTATGCTAAATTATTTGACTGTCATGTTTTAGGTAATCCTCCTTGTAATAAAAGTGGTTCTCCAATTAAAATTTTAACTAGGGGTTTATTTTATTTTATGGGTTTATTAGATGCTTTCAAGACGATGATTGTTAATCTGTGGGATTCTGGGCAAATCTATACCCGTGTTTCTTTGAATGAATAAGATAAATAGGTTAGAGCTGATTTATAAAGTAAATCTTAAGACGAGATCAAACATAACAATGGTGGTGGGTTACGGCTAATTTAAAATTGAATGGTAAAAGTTGTTAATTACTGGTTGCCTAACCCACCCTACAACAATTTAATCTTTTGTTTATAAATGAACTCTTAAATATAAATATTCAATAACTAATCAATAGTTTTTTATCATAAATAGTAATTAGAGTAAAATTTCATGAAAATTCTAGTTGCCAGTCATTCTTATATTGTTGATCTGAATTGTGAGAAATTACGTCAGTTAGCTAAAATTAATGATGATATTGAAGTAACTGTAGTTGTACCCAAAAAATGGAATCCGGGAGGAGTTCAAAGTCAAATTATTGAGACTAAATTTAAAGATGAGGGAAATTTTAAAATTGTTCCTGTTTCTAATTTTAGCCAAAATCATCAAGGTTTATTAACTTTTGGATCTGAGATTATTCCTTTATTAAAACAGTTTAAACCAGATCTTATTCAAGTAGAACAAGGGGTTAAATCTTTTGCTTATGCTGAGTTCATTAGTTTTAATAATTGGTTAGGTTTAAAAGCTAAAAATTGTTTTTTTAGTTGGTGGAATCTGCCCTACGAGATGAAAATTCCTTTTAGTTGGTTAGAGCAATTTAACTTACGTTATACTAACGGTTTTATTGCTGGAAATCAAGATGCTGTTGATATTATTCGAGATCATGGTTATCAAGGAGCAGTAACTGTAATGCCCAATTTAGGGGTTGATGAGGAGTTATTTTCACCCCAAGCTGAACCAGAATTAGCGGCAGAATTAGGCATAAAACCTGATGAGTTTGTGATTGGTTTTGTGGGGAGATTTGTGCCAGAGAAGGGAATTTTAACTTTGATTAAAGCTATTCAAAAATTATATAATTCTTCATGGAAATTATTGCTTTTAGGTAGAGGTGAATTAGAAGAAAAAATTATTGGTGAAATGAAGCAAGGGGGACTAGAAAATCATTTAATTTTGATTCAAAGTGTCCCCCATGATCAAGTTCCTCGCTATATAAATTTGATGAGTACTTTAGTTTTGCCTTCGGAAACAACTTTTGAGTTTAAAACTATTTCGGCGGTGGGATGGAAAGAGCAATTTGGTCATGTTTTAAT
>CAJHXH010000394.1_pt1 | contig 21832 bp, 16 predicted proteins | sample 9198571 | NCBI WGS metagenome assembly CAJHXH01 (sample SAMEA7708301, study PRJEB35096) | sediment metagenome | biome: marine neritic benthic zone biome [ENVO:01000025]; feature: sediment [ENVO:00002007]; material: shallow marine sediment [ENVO:03000034] sea grass bed [ENVO_01000059] ... | reverse complement strand
CAGGTATATTTGTAAAACTTATCAGAAAGCTATAGCACAGAATAAAACAAAGAACGGGAATTTAAAAGCTAAAACACTTATCTGATAAAGGTTTCAGTTGTAGGTTGCACTTGGTTGCACGAACCCTATATTTCCGCCGTTTAGGAAAAGCATGGGATAAAAGAGGCAGATTTCGAGAATTACGCACCAGAGGAAGCAACGAACCAATTATTATTGAAATTAAATATCGTGAGACATCAAAATCACCTTTAATCACTTATAATTTAACTATTGACGAAGAAAATAATCGCCCTTTTATTGCCGAAGAATGGTTGCAGTGGCAAGGAAAAAAACAACAAAAACCTTTTCGGTTTTTAGACTTTAAAAAAGGACTTGGAGAAGTAGTTAGTGGGGAAATGCCCGATGAAGAAAATGAGCGTATTTCAGAACAATTAGAATCCCCCGAATTTATCGCGGTAAATACATTAGGACAATTTGCTAAACATCCTAGACTAAGTGCTTTAAGAAAGTTTATTACTGGTTGGTATTTATCTTACTTAAATGCTGATAATACTCGTACTATTCCTCAAGCAGGTGCACAGGAAAAATTATCAGTCACTGGAGATAATTTACCTAATGTTATTCAATATTTAAAAGAACAACATCCCCAACGTTTAGAACAAATATTAAAAACTTTATCTATGCGTATTCCTCGTTTAGAAAAAGTTGAAGCCTTAATAATGGAAGACGGCAGACTATTATTACAGATAAAAGATGCCCCTTTTACTCAACCAATTTTAGCTAAATTTACCTCCGATGGTACATTAAAAATGTTAGCTTATTTGACAGTTTTATATGATCATTCTCCTCCTCAATTAATCGGCATTGAAGAACCAGAAAATCATTTACACCCTCGTTTATTAAATCAGTTAGCGGAAGAATTTCGAGCCGCTTCTGCTAATACTCAATTGATGGTTACAACTCATTCTCCTTTTTTTGTTGATGCTTTAAAACCAGAAGAATTATGGGTATTATATCGAGATAAAAATGGTTTTACTCAGGCAAAAAAAACCGTTGATATGCAAGGTATAAAAGAATTTATGGAACATGGTGCATTATTAGGCTCTTTATGGATGGAGGATTATTTTGATATGGGAAATCCCTTAAAAAATTCAGGCTTACCTGATTAGTATATCTTTATTTTTGCAATGTTAATTTAATAATAATAATAATTATTTTGTTTATATTTTATCTAAAAATTAGTCACGGTAGAAAAAATTGCATCTTGAATTTTTAGCAGAAGAAGCCTCATTAAAGCAAGTGTTAGAGAATATTTTGCCGAAAATGTTACCATCGGACATAACTTTTAAAATTCATGATTTTAGAGGAAAAGAAAATCTATTTAAAAATTTACTTAATCGTTTAAAAGCATATAAAAAAATGATTGATAACGGTTATGATTGTAAAATTGTTATTCTCATCGATGAGGATAGAGAAGATTGTCAGCTACTTAAACAACAATTAGAAACCATAGCAAAAAAAGCGGGATTAATCACCAAAACTTCTCGACTAAAAAATCAAAAATTTCAACTTCTCAATCGAATTATTGTTGAAGAATTAGAAGCATGGTTTTTCGGTGATATTGATGCTATTCGTCAGCATATCCTAATATATCTCCTAATTTAGCAAATCAAAAACCATATCGTAATCCAGATAAAATCAAAGGCGGTACTTGGGAAGCATTAGAAAGAGTATTAAAAAAAGCAGGTTATCATCAAGGAGGATTAGAAAAATATTTTGCAGCTTCCGAAATTTCTCCTCACATGAAACTTTCTGTTAATCAATCTCAAAGCTTTCAAATTTTTTCCCAGGGTTTATTAACAATAATTAGCCAATAAAGCACTTGATTTAACCGAAAAAAAATAACAGATAGTTATTCAAAGATATTCATAAAGTCAACCTAAATCATTGGTGAATTTATATAATTTTTTCCAAGTGGCACAATAAGAATTAAAAGCGTAAGAAGAATCACTAACTTTTCGTTTAAACTCATATTCATAGTTTGCTTCTGGACTATAAAAAACCTCTTCAGGAAAAAACTTACCATCTTCATGATAGCCATAACCACAATAATTACGAACCAATAAACCAACAATTATCAGTATGTTTCCGACTATGATTATACATGATTAGACTATGATTAACTATGATTAAAAATCAAATAAATAATAATCATAAATCATCAAAGTATAATCAGACAAATCATAGTATGTTTTCTCCTTCATATTTTTAGCTTTGAGACTATCGAGAAAATCAAACAAAAACTCACCTAATTTCTTAGCATATTCCTGAGATTCTTCATCCCAATACCAATCAGAAATAAATCTCTCTAATTCAGAATTCAGTTCATCTTTATCAGTCATAAATTGTTTAGATAATTAAAAGAATTTAGTGACACCTTTAAATCGTAATAAAAAGGAACAATTTGGAGTTTTTCGTACTCTCCTTTATGGGGAATTTTCCAAATTTTCCATGATGTGACGATAAATAGCGATCGCTTTCCTCGTATGATAGCTAATACCTTCTGGATGCTGTTTTAACCATTCCTTATCTTCAGGTGCAACTCTTACACTCATAATTACTCCTGTGGTGTTCAAATCAGGAGCTTGAAAGTGGATAAGATTTTTTAAAGATTCCTCTCGAATTGTCATTATTTTTCTTAGTTGTAAAAACTACAGCTACCTTTTTTAATCTTTATTTTATCAGCTATAGTTTTACCTCTTCCTATTATAGCTCATAAACGGATTATTCGTTTAGCTTTTCTATCTGAGTACAGCAATTCTCATTATGCAAATTTTGAGCGAATGATTGCTAATAGTTTTTGATAACTGTCGCTGAAAAGCTTATTAATTGGCTGATTTTTTTTTTACAGAAACAGATTTTTAGTCAAAATGAGAATTGCTAATCTGAGTAGTGGTAATTAAGTTATCTTAAAAGGCAATCAATAGAGGACACTCAGAAGAAAGAATAAGATTTGATTTACCACCTTATTTAACAAGTTTTGATTTATGACAAACCCTCAACGGATTGCTAGAATTTAACCCGGCTAATATTTCTTAAATATTTATCTTTAATATTTTGGCTAAACCCTCTTGAATTTCTTTACTAGGAATACGTTTACCCGTTTCAATTAATTTTAAATAAGACAGAGAAAAGTTACATCTAATTTCTTGACATTTAGCCACTAATTGTTTTTGAGTTAAACCTAAACTATGTCTTGCATCTTTTACTCTCTTTGCCAGACTATAAGAATTAGAATTCAGCTTATTTTTCCCTCTATTATAATAATCATGCACTACATTTATTTTACGCAAATTTTGTTTTCCCTGTTTAATTTCATCTAGTTTTTCAGGTATAGGAATAGGTTGTTTAATTATTAGGTGAGATTCTAACCATATACTGAATAAACTTGCCCTTACCCTTGATTTTGTATTAGGTTTAAAAGCATCAGGATAATCATCACAAAAAAAGAAATACCAACCTAAATCTTTACCAAGACAAATCATATCGATAAATAAATTTTTCACCTCACTTCTTTTATGTCTAAAATCTTTACCAGTGATTTTATTCAAATATTCTTCACTCCACTTTTGCAATAATAATGTTTTGACTTTATATTTTCTACCATGAATCCTATTTTGAATAGCAACATAAAGAAGTATGGCAAAAGCTAAACTATTTTTATTAGCATCTAATTTGAGAAACTGAGTCGATAAATAAGCATAATAACAAACTGCCTCATAATTATTATTACCTAGAGGATTAAAAAACTTTTTCACCCAATCAGGTACATTTATTTTTAAACGTGCATCTAAGATATTTTGTTGTGATAATCTTGTTCTTAATCCCGGTATTGTTGGCTCATTTAATATATAAAATTTAATTTGATATAGATGTTCTCTAACCTGTAACTCTAATTTTTTTATGATGATTTCTCCCTTACTTTTTTTGATTCTTTCCACAGGATAAAAAGAATCTACATAAATACTAGATATAGCTTGAATTCTGCCCATAGTTTTAGCCATTTGTACACTTTTATTACCTCTTTTATTATCAAAGCCTAACTCTTGATTAATTTCATGGATATCAAGAATAAATTCTGTTTTTCCCTCTAAATAAGCTTGGAAACATAAAGAAGTAAAATAAAGATTAATTAAAGCGGATTCCAAATCTAATTTTTTGATATTTTCCAGTGCTTTTTCCCATGATAAGGGAACTTCGTTATCAGCAATAACTAAATCCACATAACCATCACCCCAATTGCGACTAATTATCGCCGTATTATCAGAGGATTTTTCCCATAACTTTTGCATAATCCCTTTAGTATTAGCTGTTTCAATAATGAGATTACTAGCAATAGCAAAGCAAGGTTTATCTTCTAAATTTAAACATTCTGTTTGATATTTTTCAATATCAGGATTATAAATAGTATGGTCAACATTATTACCAATTCTTTGGATAAAATTTTGTCCAATAGCTTTGCTAATCATAGTAACAACATACTCATTTAATTGGTTATTATTTTTATAATCTAAACCTAAATCTAATTTATGCAGTTTAATTAAATCTTTATATCCTTCCTTAATATACTCAGTAAATTCTTCAAACGTAAAACCTAAATTAGTGATAAATTCCCACCCTGATATTTTTTTTATTGTTTTTCCTTTTTCTTTGACACCTTTTTCTGTTAAAAGACAGCTAAATTTAGTAAATAATCGGGCGATAGAATCAATAGCTAAATGTTCTACTGTATAATCTTGATAATATTCACAGGTATTCAGTAAATCTTTATTCCAAATTATGTGGGTATTTTGGCCATCTACCACAATAGTAAACTCTAGTTTTTCTATAATTTCTCTATCCATAAAAACTAAAATTTTAATAAAAAAAAATGTCTTATATTTATTAAATCAAGGGTAATAATGGTAACGAGCTTGTAAAAAATAAACTTGATTTTCAGTCACCTTATAAACTAAACGATGCTCTAAATCAATTCGTCTCGACCATGTATCTGCTGTAATATATTTTAAGGGTTCAGGTTTGCCAATACCTGTAAATGGCTCTCCGTCAAGAATATCTGCAATCAAGTCTAGTATTTTATCACCTTTTTTCGGCTCTTTTTTGTACCACCAAGCTAAATCGGCTTTAAAGTCGGGACTAAATATCGGATAATAAGCTAATTTACTAAGTTTATCGTTTTTTTCCGAGTTTTTACGCTTTTTCGGACTCAATTCCTAACTCCTCTTTCAATTCTGTCAACGTTTGCGGTGCTTGCTCAGTTTCCCTAGCCCATTCTAAAGAGCGAAATAATCTCTTAGCATTTTCAGGCGATCGCAGAAGATAACGGCACTTTCAATACGTAATTTTAGGAAAAACAAGCTCTAAATAATTCTCTAGTATTATATACAACGGATCTATATTCAGCTAAGGTAGTAGTATTATTTGAAGGCAGAAGTTTGAAGGCAGAAGTGCCGTAGGTTTCACCCTATATTTTTTTATCAATGGTATAGAAGATGAAAATTGAGACTTCCCAGTTAAAAGAAATACAACCCCATCCGCTACAGCTTAACACTCCTCTGCCTTTGACACAGCATCCTGCGGAAGTCTATCTCCAACAATTACGTCCTCGCTCTCAAAAGACGATGAGAAGGGGTTTAAATCAGATTGCTAAAATTTTGACTGGTGGTGTTTGTGATGCGTTATCGTTGGATTGGGGCAAGTTGCGGTATCAGCATACTGCCGCCGTTAGGGTGGTGTTAAGGGAAAAATTTGCACCTTCGACGGTTAATCAAATGTTGTGTGCTTTAAGACGAGTGTTAAAGGAGGCGAAGAAGTTGAAGTTAATTTCCACTGTTGACTATACTGAGGCTGTAGATCTTGATAGTTTACCTGAAAATCGTGAGTTACAGGGTAGGGCGTTAACTAAGAGTGAAATTGCTGCTTTAATTAAGGTTTGTCAAGAGGATAAGAGTCGTACTGGTATTCGAGATTTGGCTTTAATGGCAATTTTATTGGGTACTGGTTTAAGACGTAGTGAGGTGGTAGCTTTAAATTTACCTGATTATGATCCTACTACGGGTGCTTTACGAGTTATTGGTGGTAAGGGTGGTAAAAATCGCACGGTTTATTTACCCACTTCGGCAAAAAAATTCATGGAAAAGTGGTTGAAGGTGCGAGGAGTGCGAAATGGCCCTCTTTTATATCCTGTCAGTCGCGGAAAACGAGTGGTGCGCAGAAGAATGACAGATCAAGCTGTCTTATATATTTTACAGAAACGAGCATCAGAAGCTGGTGTTAAGTCCTGTTCACCCCATGATTGTCGGCGGACTTTTATTAGTGATTTACTTGATGCGGGAGTAGATTTGGTGACGGTATCCCATTTGGCAGGCCATTCTTCTCCTTTGACTACGGCTCGCTATGATAGAAGGGGTGAAGATGCTAAACGTAGAGCTGTAGAACTTTTGAATTTTTTTGATTCTGATAATTGACTACATTTGAAAAATTATTTCTTTGGCGATAATAGGCACTCTGCCTCTGTGCGATCAGGCGAAGCTGTGCCCCGAAGTGATCGCAGGTGAACTCTTTTTCCAGAAGCTACCAAACAAAAAAAATGAAGCCGATAATTATTATAACTGTTTTATATTATTTGAAGGCAGAAGTTTGAAGGCAGAAGGCAAAAGGTTGAAGGGTTCAAATTTTGGAGGAAGGGGAAAGAGCATTTTCCCTACGGCACGAATGCCCTCTGCGGAAATCGGCGTTGCCCGTTAAAGCTCAAGATAATCTCTTTCTAACATCATTAAATACTGTTCTTCTTTGGGAGTTAAAGCGATCGCCCTGGCTATCAAATCTAAAATATCTCTATCTATAGGTTCAAGAGGTTTTTGTCTGAGATTACTAATCCTTTGTTCTAACCGAGCAATATTATCATGCTCTTCTAAGTTTACTATTGTTGCCTGATGATGGTGAACTCGATATTTTTTCATTACCATAGTTTGCATATCCCTTCGCCAAATATCCACAGTTTTTTCAAAAACTTGAGCTACTCTGCCTAATCTCTGATGAATTTCTGGATTATCTGGTTTATATATCTCCACTAATACACCATAATTTAATCGCAAATGATGAGCTAACTCTAGTTTTGATTGTGATTTTAACTTACCATCACCATTAGAAGTATCAGCAGTATTAGATTGATTTAATCCTAACATCAAATCTTGTTCAATAGACGACACTTTAATTATACGGTAAGCTGCATCAACACTTTTTTGATTAAGGAGACGGCGTAACCTTTTTGCTTTCTCTAGACAACCTTCTTCTTGGAGCAAATCAATGAAATCCACTACCTGACAGGCTTTGCCATAATTTCTGCTTTTCATTCCCACCCTACTAGCCACTTTCTCACGAGAACGTTTTTGACTAATAGACGCTTGTGGCAAATTTGCCACAAGCGTCTCATCCGTATTTCTACCTAATTTGTTATTAGTGGTAATCGCTGCCATTTTTTGTCTTTCTCTGGCTTTTTTCTGCTCAATTTCTGACCAAATTTTACCTTCTCGAACACGTTGTTCAATATTTTTGATTCTACTGGCATTTTCTAGCAGAAGAAACTCTATTTCTTCAACTTCACTCTCAAATTCTTTGACTTCAATGGGAATAATTTCCCTATTTAACTGTTTAGCCGCAAGCCATCGACGATGACCACTAATAATAGTACCATTTGGTGTAATAATTAGCGGTTTAATCCATCCAGAACGACTAATCATTTCTACCAATTCAGAAATATCATCATCTTCACCATAAATTATTACATTACGAGGATGAGGTTGCAGTAGAGATGGAGAAACAGAAGTCTGATTTAAAGCTAAAGTTATCGCCATTGGCAGAAATTATATTTAAAACTTAGATGTAAACTTGAAGTAAATTCGGAGAAGCAGAAGTGTCCATTTTGTAATTTTGTCCAAAAACAAAAAAAGACTCAGATTGACAAGTAGTTTAGTTTTGCTTACCTTAACATTTTAGCATAATCACGGTTTTACAGTGATTAAAAGAAGGCAGAAGTTTAAAGGCCTCAGCAGAAGGTTTCAAGTTGTCAGTTGAAGATAGCTATTTCAGAGGATAAAAAGTAGGAAATCGACGATGCTGTATCGCTTCGGTGGGTTCAAAATCAAAATATCCACGATAAATTGTCCCTATTTTTAATTCTTGAGAACATTTAGCAAATATAGCATTCATCGTCAAAAAATTGCCCACAACTCGAAACAGATTTTTTACCGCATTTTGCTCTTCTTTATGTGCAATTAAATTTGTTTCTAACGGTGACACTTCTAAGGGTATAATGGCAAAACGTTGTTGCGGTAGTAAATTAAGCAATTGATAAGTTTCATCATAGTTATCATACTCAATAACTTGCAAAATATTTTCGGATTTTACTAAGTTTGACGCAGTTAACATTGTTATAACTCCTCCTACAAAAAATCGATTAGCTAATAATTTAATTTGGACAACAAATTTCCACCCAAAATTATTGATTATTTTAGGGCTATAAATACAGTAAATAATATGGTAATAGTGGCATATTTAGTTAATAATTTACACTATCTTAACAAATTTAGAGGTAACTTGTTGATACATTAATACTTAGATTATAGCAAATCATCAGCAACTTGAAATGAGCCCGATAAAACATACCTAAGAGACAATATTACCTAAGTTTAGATATATAGTAACTATTGCAATAGCTAAAAATAGCTTTATTTTAACGATAATCATAGCGTGACAAAATCAGATTTTATGAGGTTAGAGAATTATTATTTATCAGCCCATGAATTCCCTATATTTGCATCAGCTTCAACTGGGACTTTATGTAAATATTTTACCCCTGCGTCTATCATCGTTTTTTCAAGTATTACTGCAACTTTTTCTACTTCACTTTCGGGTGCTTCTAAAATAATTTCATCGTGGACACAATGCACTATTTTAGCGCCTGTTTTTTCAAGGGCAGTAACTAAATTAGCTAAAGCCGTTTTTAATATATCAGCCCCTAAACTTTGCACGGGAAAATTAACAAAAAAGTTAAAATTAGGTTTAGTCATGGTTGCAATTCTGCCATTGGCATTTACTTGTTTAATAATTCTCTTTTCGTCTGATTCAGTATGATTCCAAAGTCGCCACATCTGAGATTTAGATTTTTTATGCCAAGTAATTAAATCAGAATACCCTGCAAAGAATTTATCTCTAATTTCTGTGGCTTCTTCTAAGGATAAAACAACACCATAAGATGATTCGGCATAATTTCTAAAACCTTCGGCTTGCATCCCATAAATTAAACCAAAATTAGCAGATTTACTTACTTGCCTATCTTCTTTGGTGATATTTTCAAGGGGTTTTCCTGTGACATAAGTACCTGTTAATTTATGTAAATCTAGTTTTTCTTGATACGCTTTTAACATTGATTTTTCATGGGCAATTTCGGCAGTAATTCTTAATTCTATTTGGCTATAATCGGCGATGACATATTTATAACCCGGTGCAGGTATAAAGCAACTTCGCACAGCTACCTCACGAGGTAGGTTTTGCATGGTAGGTTTAGTTTGGGTAATACGCCCTGAAACTGCCCCTAATTGTCTAATTTCGGGATGGATTCTACCTGTAGAAGGATTGATATATTCTAGCTGAGAATCACCAAAATTTTGCACTAAAGTATTGTATTTTCTGTACTCTAAAATTAAGTTTAAAATAGAATAATCTTTAGCTAATATTTTTAATTCTCTGGCATCGGTGGATGAGGCGGGTATGCCTAATAATTGTAATCCTTTTAATAGTTGTGTGGGGCTATTAATATCAATTTCAATAGGTGGTAATTGTGCTAATAATTTAGCTTTAATTGTATTTATTTTATCTTTGATTTGCTCGATTTGGTTTTCTAACCAATCCATTGTTAATGGTGTATCATTCTTTGTTAATTTAGCTAGAGATTTTTGTAATTCTAATAACTGAAAATAAAGTTTAACTGCATCATGTTTTCGATATTGTTTTAATTCTTTTTGGGTAAATTTTTGTAAGGGAATACCTAAAGCCCGAAAACTTTGCAGTAAGTTATCTTTATCTTCTAAGTTAGGCGGAAAAACAAAGTTTAATTTAGCTAATTCTGCTTTAATTTTATCCCTTTGTTTGATAGCATTTTCTTTATTTTTCAACCATTTTTCTGAATCGATTAAGATGCCGTTATATTCCATTCTGGCAATGGCAGGAAGACACTTAAATTCAATTACGGCAGTCTCATCTAATCCTTGATTTTCGATTAATTTATGTAAATAATATTTTAAAGGTAGTAAAATGCGAGAATCATTGGCACTATAATAAATTTGTTCTGATGATAATTTCTCATTACTCCAATCACTGGTTTGCTCTTCTTTATTTAATTCAATATTAAGATATTTTTTAGTAATTGATTTCAAAGATTGTTTTCTCAAATCTTTATATTCTGGTAAACCTGCTACGGTTAATAAATGAGCAATCATAGTATCAAATATGGGATACTTAACTTTAATACCGTTATGAAGTAAATGTTTAAGTTCAAATTTAGCGTTATGGGCAATTTTCTTTTGTTTTCCTTCTAAGATAGATTTTAATTTTTCTAACCCTGAATTTATCTTAAATAAATCAATAACGAATACTGGTTGATTGGGTATGGCAATACTAATTAATCTTATTTTAGAGGTATAAGGATCTAAGGCTTCAAAACTATTTATTATTCCTACTGTTTCTAAATCAAAGCCAAGGATTTCTGCTTGTTTAATTAAAATTATAGCTTTTTCTAGGTCTTCAATATTATCTAGATATTTAGTTTCTTCCAAAGCATAACCTTTATTAATAGTATCTAATTCAGGATAAGTTAAGTTATCAGTTTCATTCATTAATAATTGCTCTCTCTTTTGGCGATTAATTTTATCTTTATTTTGAGGGTTACTTTTATTAGCTATAATTGGTGTTGTTGTTACATTTAAACTTAGAGAAGAGGTAGAAACATCTTGGGACTTATTATTAAATTGTCTTTGCTTTTGTTTATTAACAGTTGATTGATTACTAATAGATTTATCCGTCAAATTATCATCAGCTATATCCTCCTCTGTAGTAATATTTTGAGTATCATTGCTGTCTAACAGTTCATTATTAATAGACGATTGATTTACAATAAAATTGTTAGTTAAATATTCTGAATCTTGTGGATAATCTAAGTTTGTGTTCCAAGCTAAATCTTTTTTATTATCAAGAGAATAATTATTAATAGTTACATAATTATAATTACAATAATCTAATAATTTACCAACTAACTGTAATAAATCTGATTTACCTTGTTGCAACAAATAAAACTCATTTTGAATTGTGACATAACATCGGGTTATAATAGGCACATTAAGTTTTAAAGCCTCATCTCGAAGATACTTAAATTGTCTCTTAGGCAACGATTTTTTATAAGTAAGTGCAAGTAACCATTGACGAAATTTATATCTTAATCCTCCAATTAATTCAGCACTATATACTCCTTTATTTAATATTTCATTTAATAAATTAAAGGCAGATAAACGCTCTACATTTCTGATAGCATCAGCTAAACGCCATACATCGGCAGTAGCAGAAGTAACCAAATCTTTGACGATATTAGCGGGAATCAAAGCTGAATCATTACCTTGCCATAAGGCTAGTTTAAAACATTCTGAATCAACACGTAAAGGATCTATTCCTACCGCATAACGAAGATAAATTCCTGCTGATTTTTCTAATTTAATTCCGTGATATTTAGCAGATTCTCGAATAAGGTTATTAAGGCTTTCTATATCATAAGAATTAATATTATATTCTTCTTTTTCGCTGATTAAATTATTCAATATTTTTCCTATTTTCTTACGTCTATCAATTTGAGGATTAATTAAAATTAATTCATGATTAATAGGAATAGATTGTAGTTGCTTAAGATCTTCATTTTCTGGTTCATAATTAAATAATATAACTATTTTTTTGTTACTGAATGAATAAGAAATAATTGTTTCTAAGGCTTCTACTTTATCAGAGGTTTCTAAAAAATCAAATGCTAAAAAATCAGGTTCTATTTCCTGTTTCTTTTCTAATACTCTGTTCTTAATTTTTAAAGTATTATTACCCTGAATTAATCTTAGTAGCATAAAGTTAAAATTTTCCCTATTTCATTGTGCTCAATATCTTACTTAAATTATTTATTTTTAACCTTTTTTTCAAACTTTTTCCAACTAACGAATCTTTATAATTTACCTATTTCCATCATTAAATTTAAAACGGCTACTTCTAACCATATAGCTTTTTTTTCTCCTGCATATTGAATATTTTTATGAGCTTCATTTAAACTTTGTATTAAGCAATTAAGAGTAAAGTTGTCTAAATTTTCAGCTAATTTAGTTGCTCTTTCTTTATCGCTAATAATCAACTTATCATTTGGATAACCTGCTTTTAATTTATAAATTTCAGTGAGCAAACTCAAGCCTTTATTAGTAACTTCTTGGGGAGTAAAACCTTCTTCGGCAGTAATTAATTCAACTTTTTCTAAAGCTAAAACAATATTACCCTCAGTAATAACCTCAATTAAGTCCATAATCAAATTTTCGGGTATGGCGTTAACCGCAGAGTAAATTTTGGCGGTGGTAATTGGTGGTGTCTCTAATCGCACCCTATCCAGTAGCGACAAACAATCCCTTAAACTACCTCCTGATAAGTTAACCAGCAATTTTACTGCCGATTCTTCAATGGTAATATTTTCCACTTCTATAATATATTGTAAATGCCCTGCGATCTGATCATTACCTACTGCTTTAAAAGGAAAATGAATACACCTGCTTCTAATGGTATCTAATAATTTTTGGGGTTCTGTAGTACATAATATAAATAAAGCGTGTGATGGAGGCTCTTCCAATAATTTTAATGCTGCACCTTGGGCTGATTTACTCCATTGATGCACTTCGTCTAAGATATAAATGCGTTTTCTACTAATAGGTGAAGATAGGATATTTTGGGAAATTTCCCTGACACCATCTACACTAGGATCATCAGCTATATCTTTTTCAATAACATCCATATCTGTGCCTGTATTAATACCTTGACAACTGCGACATTTACCACAAGGATTAATGGTGGGTTTTTCGACATTTAAACAGTTAATAGAAGCGGCTAAAATCCGAGCCGTGCTAGTTTTTCCTGTGCCTCTAATACCAGAAAATAACAATGTTTTACCTAATTTATCATCTTTTATAGCATTACTTAATGCCGTTTTTATGCTTTCTTGCCCTACTAATTCATCTAAAGTTTTGGGACGATATTTTAACGCTAATGTCTCAGTCATAACGCTAGATTAAAACTAAAAATTGAAGGTTGATATAATTATACCAAACTGTTTTAGTTATTTATTAATAATAAATATTTACTTGACAGTTGACTGTTGATTTAACCATATTTCTAAATCTTCAATAGTATTAAAATCAAGCATAGATTCAGCTAAATTTTCAATTTTTTCTAATTCTAATTGCTTTATTTTTAATTCTAAATTAATAGAAATATTGCCAAAACGACGGTTAATTAACCTTAAAACTAAAGCTAACGCTTCTTCTTGTCTGCCTTCGGCAAAAACATCTTGATAAAATCTAGTATCTTTGAGCGAAATATCATTTAAACCCATCATTTTTAAAAACTCCTGTCTGCTAATTTGAGGTAATTTATAAACTATAATAGTCTCTACTAAATCGAGTATAAGTTTTTGTCTTGAAGACTCCTTAATTTGATTTAGAGTTTTGTTAATCAACGTTTTTGCTACAGTAATAGCTTTATCTTCTTACATAACTATCAGTTTAACTAATCCTATGACAATACTTTCATCATCCTCGTTTTCAGTTAATTCCTGAAGATAAATACGATGCACACGCTTACTCGCCAATAAATCTTCATAGTGGAAAGTATCACCTACTTCTGTGGCACGATTTGGATAAATTACAACAGCTTGCCAAGGATGAATAGGTTGATATTGTCGCAAGTAAAGAAAAATCTCCGCAAAAAATCGACTATAAAAATCTGTTTCAGGTTGAAACTGTACTTCTACAAAAAATAGAGGTAAACTTGAATCATTATCTTGTGGTATAAAAACACCATCAAGCCTAAACGCTGTTTGCTTAATTTCTACTGAGCGAAATTTATAACTCTCAGGTTTTCCATTTTTCACCCCCATTAATTCAAAAAGAAGTGAAGGAAAACTTTGAAATAAACGATAAAATAAACTATCTGTTTTCAATATTTTACCTAAATAATTTTTAAATTATTATAAGATATTTTAACTTCATTAATAACAAAAAATATCTGAGATTAATTTACTATTATATCATTGATTTAATAAGAGCATAAATTCAAATATTAGGTTGATGAAGGATGCAAAATTTATTACTACCATCGGGCGAATAATAAATAGCAGTATTTTGACAACAATCACAATCATATTCACTTTTAGGATTCAGTTTTAAGCCTTCCGTATTATTCTTCTCTAGAGGATTCAGTTTTAAATCCTCAGTATTATTTTTTGCTAACAGTTTATGGCTTAAACCTAACTGCTTTTTTATTGGTGATTTATTGTGATAATCTTCAACATAAATAGATGGATTTATAGTATATTGTTCAAGATTATGTACATTGACTACATAAAAATTGATAGTAATGTTCAGCTTCATTATAAGATAATAAATTTAATTTAGATTTATAATATTTTCGCTGGAGAAGTTTGACATTTAGCTCATAAGATATATGAAGTTTATTTACTAACTTAATTATTTTTTGAATCAAGGTTTGTTTCTTAATTAAGCGTTCATCTTCTTCAGTATTTATCTCTTCTGAAACCATTGTACTATCTTTGTAAATAAATTGTGTTTTTAATTGATGTTGAGTTAATTCTTGGTTATTAAAACCAACGGTATTGTCAGATTTAACTGATTCAGTTTTTTGGGAATTAACATTTTTATCCTGTGGTAATGGAATCTTACCTGCTAATAAATTTTCTAAGTCTTCTCCATAATCAAAGTTTAAACCAAGTGGATTATTTTTTTTGCCCTTATTTGATTTTTCATGATTATTAGACTGTAAGTTTTTGTTAGTGTTATCTAATTGATTAGTGGATGACTTTTCATTACTATTAGCTGATTGATTAGATACTAATTCTGAAGGCTTACTGTTAGTATTGTTTTGAGGGATTTTACCTGCTAATAAATTTTCTAAGTCTTCTCCATAATCAAAGTTTAAACCAAGTGGATTATTTTTTTTGCCCTTATTTGAGTTTTCGTCATTATTAGACTGTAAGTTTTTGTTAGTGTTATCTAATTGATTAGCGGATAACTTTTCTTCACTATTAACTGATTGATTAGACGCTAATTCGGAAGGCTTACTGTTAGTATTGTTTTGAGGCATTTTACCTGCTAATAAATTCTCTAAGTCTTCTCCGTAGTCAAGGTTTAAATTTAGTGGATTATTCGTTTTAACATTATTTGGGTTTTCTACATTATTAGTAGATGACTTTTCTTCACTATTAACTGATTGATTAGACGCTAATTCGGAAGGCTTACTGTTAGTGTTATTCTTATTACGAATACTGGCTAAGAAAATTTCTAAGTCTTTTCCATAGTCTAGGTTTAAGTTTAGTGAATCAATAATTGCATCATAATTAGTATTTGACTGAATATCACCAGTTACATTTTCCGCCACAGGTTGAGAAATATTAGTTACTTTATCATCGGTATTTATGGTTAACTTTCCTTCAGTATTTGCGTCTGTGGTTGTTACTTCATAGTTATCTAACTCAATTTTATTATCAAGGTTAGTATGGGTTTCAATCTCTTTTATCTCATTAGTTTCTACATCAATTATCCCAGATTCAGAATTTTGTGCATTTACTTGAGAAACAAGGGTGTTATTTACAGCAGTTTCTTCGGTATCAATCTGATTTATCGCAACTGCGTCTTTCTGACTAACTTGATTATTAATTTGATTAACTACTACACCTGCCTTTTCAGTATTCTCGCTATCATTAACGTTAATAATTGTATTTTGTGTTGAATTTATTACCTCACCTTCTGGATGATTAACTGTTGGATTAATTTCACTATCTTCAATATTATTAAGGGTAATGTCTGTTGGACTAATTTCACTATCTTCAATATTATTACTGGGAGTTTCCATATAATTTATGGGAGTAGATTTAACCCCGTTAGTTATAGTTGGCATTTGAGTAGTTTCAGTATATTCCCTTTCATCTATTGAAATTTCACTGTGATTTATCCCAATGGATGTTACTTTATTATTTGAGGTTTCCATTTGATTAATTTCTATACCTTCACCCTCATTGATTAACGTTACATTCTGATTTGTTTCGCTATCTCCAATTTCATTAAGAGATATTTCCCTTCGATTTGTTTCTATATCTTCATCCTCATTGATTAAAGTTACATTCTGATTTGTTTCAATCTCGCCAATCTCATTAAGAGATATTTCCCTTTGATTTATTTCACTACCTTCACCTTCATTGATTAAAGTTATATTCTGATTAATTTCAATCTCTCCAATGTCATTAAGAGATATTTCCCTTTGATTTATGTCACTACCTTCAACATCATCAATTGAGTTTTTGAGTGTATTAATTTCAAGGGCTTTTTCATCATTAATGGCAATTTCCGGTTGACTTGGAATTTCTGTTTGATTGAGTGCTAAATTTTCTTCATCATTAGCAGTAGCATAAACATCAGTTTTTTTATCATACCCCCCTTGAGATACTATCGTGGGATTTAGGTTTTGCCTTTTGCTTTCTGGATTTTTTACTTCGGTTTCTAATCCTTCCACATAGTGAGAAATTTCATCCATAGGGGTAATTTGAAAAGAGTAATATAAGCTGTCAATATTGTCATACTTAACCACCATATAATTATCCCTGTCTTCTGCGGGAATAACCTCTAAATAATTATTACCCGTAAAACTTTTTTCATGCACAATCACCCCAGTAATACCTGCTTTAGTTGTTACTTTTGTGCCTACAGGAAATAAGTCATAACGGGCTTTTGCTTTGGCTTCAGCTTCTTTTTCGGCTTTGGCTTTTTCCCATTCTTGACGATATTGCATTTGTTGTAATTGAAATTTTTTCATCCTATCTTCATAAATTTCATCTAAAATAGGTTGAATATATGGATAGATTGGACTTTCAGGATTTAATTGTACTCTAGAATTCAACATCAGAATTTACCTCTAAATTAATTAAGTTAAATGTGTGAATAGCTTTTTGATAGCGGAAAAGTAACTCGGAAGTTAAGCCGCCTCTATTTTTACAGACACCTAAAGAAGCATAAGTGTCATTAATTGATAAGGGATAATCTCTCAATGCCCGATTTAATTTTCGGGTGAAATTTGAATCATTTTCTTGATAGTTTTTGATTAAGAGATCTATAACAGTTATTTTGTCTTTTGTCAATTTCCCACTTAATAACATTCCCACAAAATCCGCCGCATGGACAACTCGAAATGAGTCTCGAATTGCTGTATAGTCAAAATAACCTGCCCTTAAAGCGTCTTCTACACTGGATTTGGTTACGTCACTAATGGCTAAAATAGCGGCGTTGGTATCTCTGGCAATTTGCTTTAATCCTGTGGCTAATCGACTAACTCTCACGGTTTCGCTTTGAGTGTCTTCGCTGGGTATTAACTGAAGATAATCTATTATCACCAAAATGGGCGTTTCTTCATGTAAATCATATCTAACTCTTAGTTGTTGGATTAAACTTTTTATTTTGTTTAAGGTGTGATTTTCGGTGGCTTCAATTAAGTGCAAATTGATAGCTGTATCTTCTTTATATTCAGCTATTGCTTGATTCATTGTCTGAAACAACTTTAACTGATTCGGTGGTAATTTCACCTCCTTTTTATATCTAGTTTTTGGTAAAGGCAATCCAGTATTATTTTCCTGAATATCATTATCATTATTATTTTGGTTATAATTTAAGGACTCATTACTACCTCCATCATTATTTAATTGAGATTTTGATAAGTTACTACCTCCTTCATTATTTAATTGAGATTTTGATAAGTTACTACCTCCATCACTATTTAATTGTAAATTTGAGGATTGGTTATCAACTTTATTTTTACGACTATTATCACCTCCTTTATTATTTGAATTAGAAGTAAAACTGTTATCACCTCCTTTATTATTTAGATTAGAAGTAAAACTGTTATCACCTCCTTTATTATTACTATTTGGATTTTTGCTTCTGCCATTGGCATGGGAGTTAGAAGATTGAGGCACCCAAAATTTTCGCTCAATTAAGGCAGAATTCATAGGTACTCTTCTGGCAATAGCATAAGTAAATAATTGCCTTTTACTCATCTCAAAACTAAAGACAATTACTGGATTTCCATGATAAGCGGCATAATCGCCAATACCTAATAAAAATGTAGTTTTACCACTACCAGGGCTACCCCCAAAAACATAGAGATTTCCTCCGGCAAAACCCCCTCTTAATAAGTTATTTAATTGGGAATATGGTGTGGCAATAGTGTTAACGTTATCCCCAAATATATCTCCGATAATTTCATCTAAATCGTTGGCTAAGGATTCTATTCCTGCACCAGATTTGGCTAATAAGTTGGTGGTATCAAGGGCTAAGTTTGCTAGTCTATCTATAACTGGTTTTTTCTCATTAAAAAGGGCTATTTTTTGTCTGGCTAAGTTATCCAGTCCTTTCTCTTGGATATAATCTAAATGCACCATTAATGTGCTTTTCTGAGTTAAAGGTGCTAAGTTATAGATGCGTTGCACATATCCAGTAATATCTTCGACAGATATGGAGGTGAATCCTTCTATTGGTATATCTTGGGCAATAATTTCTGGCAGTAATTCTGGTTGATTAACAAGGGTAGCTAAAACTTCTTCTTCTATCAATTCATCGGATAATTTACTTCCAACTCCATCGATAAATTCATCGGCGGGTAAATTCTCTAAAATATGCAATAAGGTTGATTGTCTAATTTCTATCCCTTCGGCATATAAGTCTCCAATTGCTTTAAAAACGATTTGGGCAAGTTTTTTGCCTTTGTCATTATCGTTATTAAAGGGCTGATGTTTCCATAGCCATTGAGGACATTTTTCGCCAATACAACCTTTGCTGGTTAATTCTTGTTTGTCATGGGTATTGCAACCACTAAGAATATACGCACAATCCCATTGATAGTTATTCCCCTTGGCGGAATCATAGGCACTTTCAAAGTTCTTAATCTTTGCGTTATAATTCTTACTGCTAGGATGCTTTACGCTTTTTTCTGCCATTATTTCCGCATAGGCGATCGCTTGATATTTTTCTATGCCTACTGTTATACAATACCGTGCTAGGGACAAATTTTGTTTGTTATATTCGGTATCTACATCAGCTCCATTTTTTAATAAGTGTTGGATACAGGGATAAATCCCCTTGATTTGGTTTTTATTTTCAACAGAATGATATGTACCATTATTACTATTAAACCCCGTTAAATTCGATTTAACCCTCGATTCTGTTGATGAATTAATTTGGGTAGCAATTCCATTATTGGATTTCTGATAAGATTGACTAACATAATTGTAGGCTTTATTGGCAGTTTTTAAGTTTTTTTCTTGGGCAAACTTTAGTAACAAATCGGCAGAAGATGGTACAAAACTTGCCATTAGAGATGCTTGTTCTGGTAAAATAGGAAATCCAAGTTCATCCCAATTAATCTGATTAGTGTCTAAAAATCCTGAGCGTTTACCATTACCTCGATGCACTGCACCTGGTAATTTTAAGCATTTATATTCTTTGTTTTCTGCACTAATCGCTGGATATATCTCTCTGTCTTTGGGGTGGTAGAAAAGGCGATCGCATAAATTAGTTAAACCTTGATAAGCAGTTAAGCCAAACATGGGTTTATCGAGAAAAAGGATTAAATGAAACCCTCTTCTACCGGAAAACTCAACCACAGGTTTTAAGCCATTAGCTTCCAATTTAGACTTCAAATCCAAACAAATCTGCAAACAATCTTTTAAATTATTACCATCACGCCCAGTATCAAAGTCGATCGCCACAAACTTAACCATGTTAGTATGAGCTTGTAGAAGCAATACCCCAACAGTTTGACTCCCTTCAAGATGCTGTTGAAGTAATTTATCCGTCAAAAACCCCTTCATTTGTGGATAACTAAGCTCACCATTATCACCCACAAAACAAAGGGCGTACCTTTGATTCATAGGATGTACCAGTAATCGCTGATATTGTTGAATGAGCTTTTCCATAAATTAATATTGCTAGATATTTAATTCGGCGAGTTTTCTCAAATGGGTAGTAACCTTTTGTCCTCAAATTTTTTTGCCCAGGGTAACCTAAATTTTCGACGGGCGGGTTATTTTCAATTTGCTGACGGACTACCTTAACTATTCTGACCCATTGCGGCGGTCCGGCGCAAGCACGGACTCCGCCGCCGAATTAAGATCATTAATATTATTAGGCTGTAACCTTTTCCCATTTTTCAAGGGTTTCGGCGATTTTTGTAAGGAGATGTACCCAATTTGTCAGGAGATGTTCCCATTTTGTCAGGAGATGTACCCGAATAAAAAACGTACTCAAAAGCTTAATGGGTAAGGCTTTGATGCACTTTACCAAACTGTAACCTTTTTAGTAACCTTTTTTTGGCCGGTTTTCGGATTCACTACTAAAGTATTGTGCCTTTATTTTATAGGGTTTTTGGGGATGTATTTTGTTAAAAAGTTAATAGTAACTGTCAGCCGATGTTTGTAACCTTTTTCCTCGATTTTTAGCAAAAAAATGGTCAAATTAAATGTATTTAATTTATTACCTTGGGTTACATTGTTTCAGCGATTCTCAATAAAACAGTAAAAGTATTTTTATATAAACTTTCTAGCGTTTTTGTAAGGAGATGTACCCAAATAAAAAATAGAGTTAAAGCTTTACTGTGTAAATGATTGAGGCTATTTTTAGTTTGTAACCTTTTTTCTGTAAAAATAACTTAGCCAAAACGGTTATAATATATAGTTTATAGGCTATTTTTATTTTTTATATACTAACTATTAAAAGCAGTTTAATAATAAAGTTTAGCGATAATTTAACTGATTATTGAGAACAAACCTTTTTTTAGTATAAATGTTCTAATATACTTATCAAAACTAAATATTTATTAATGATTAGTTACAAATGCTAGGACTTATACAGGGTATAGTGTTATAGATTTTTATTTTTATGGTTAATTTTTTGTCAGGAGATGTACCCGACCTAAAAATGAGGTTAAAGCTATAGTGTATAAAGCTTTCCACTCTTTTTAATCTTGTAACCTTTTTCTGTTTTGTCTCTCAAGCTTATATGGTATGTTTTTACAGGTTATTACTAAAATGTTTAGGTACTTATAAAGATTAAAATTTGTAATAAATGTTAATAAACTGTAATGGGGGTGTTTCTGGTACACTATAAGTAGTTCATTATTTTATCTCTTGGGTGACATTTAACCCACTTTCCGCATCTCAAATAGTATTATCAAGATAATTCAGGATCTAGGTAGGAATTTAGGAGGAATGTTATTGAGTAGTCGTTAAACCGTAATAAAACGGGGCAAAACGTAGCAATACGGACACTGCCAACTACACCAGACTCAGTAACTTTAGTTACTACGCGCTTATTGGTCATGACCTTAATAGAATTCGCTAGTTCTAAGCGGTCAGAAGAGGAACATT
>CAJHXH010000117.1_pt1 | contig 21844 bp, 21 predicted proteins | sample 9198571 | NCBI WGS metagenome assembly CAJHXH01 (sample SAMEA7708301, study PRJEB35096) | sediment metagenome | biome: marine neritic benthic zone biome [ENVO:01000025]; feature: sediment [ENVO:00002007]; material: shallow marine sediment [ENVO:03000034] sea grass bed [ENVO_01000059] ... | reverse complement strand
GGTAAAGATGGTAACTTAGTAGGAATAGGTAACGGTTGATATATTTCACTTTTTTTCTCAACTTGCTTGCGAAAATTAGTAAATAAATCAGGAATATCGTCTGCACCAAAGGGCAAATTATCAGGATGGAAAAGAGTACTTTGCCAACAGGTATTTACTTTAATATTTTCTTTTTTTAGGCTGTTAATCAACCGTTTTTCTACTTTGATTTCTTCGGCGGTTACTTCTTCTGAAAAATAAACCGTATCAATTTGATGTTGAGTAGCTATGGTAGTAATAACTTTTTCCGGTAAGCCTATTTTGATAATTAAATTACTCCCTAGTTTTTGTAATGATTTGCGCAAATCAGCAACACTTTCTAATAAAAATTTAGCTCTGTATTTACCTGTTTTCGGAAAGCCAAAAGAAGTTTGTTGAAAATGACGCTCATCAAAGCAATAAACAGGAATAATTGTCTCAGGTTTTTCCTCTAAAGCACTTACTAAAAGTTCTTGATCATGTATTCTTAAATCACTGCGAAACCAAATTAAAGCTCTAGCCATTATAAAAAACTCTCTAGTCTAATATTAATTCTTAAAGGTTAACAATGACCTTATTTTTAGCATTTTAACTATACTTATGAGAATCTATCCCCATCGCTAAACTCAACCGATAAAATAGGAAATCCCACTAAGGATCAAAAAACTTGACAACAAAGATTCCAAAAATACCTGTAGCAATATGTAAAGATATAAGTTTAGCATTGAAAAAGAATCCCTGAGAAACACTTTCGTTATTTTATTGAAGTGATTTCTATGGTTCTTTGAATAAGGAAGATTATATTGTTGAAAAGTCTTTCCCATCTCCAAATCTACAGCTATTCTTCTAGGGAACATATCATTAAAATAATCTTCCATTACTATTAAACGTTTTTTTCTTGTTTCATTCCAGGATTCTAAAAATTTCGTAATTAAAAACCAGAAAGTTAGAAGAAAGAAAAGCACTAAAAAGGTGAGAAATAAAATCATAGGATTATTCGTGTCTTTTAATAAAGTCAGAACACCACCTGTTAAGACTAATGGCAGGAATATGCTGGTCATTTGCCAATATACCTTGTGGCATTCCCAATAAGCATTATGAAGATTGTTATAATTATCTTTGACGAAACTTATCTCTTTATCATCCAGAGAAATTAGCTCTTTATCATTATCTAGTTGTGCCATGAATAACTCCTTTTTGCAAATTAAGGCTTAAAGCATCAATAAGGATTTTAGAAATTATTGATTTTATAAGTAAATTTTAACTAAAATTTTAACCAGTTGATTTTCGGACTGTTCAATACCTATAATATTGTTTTCCTAGGAAAATAAAAGTATTTTAACTAACTTATCAATAATATTCTTAGAATTTGCGATCGCTAGATTAACAACTATCGCAATATACGCACTTACCATCACTGACTAAAGAATCTGAATAAAAGTTAAAATAGATTGCAGATTTAAGTTATTTCAGGTAACATTTACTATCCTAAAGAGATAATAAATTATTCTAATCACTATTAAATTCTAATTATATCCATGATTGACATTATTATTATCGGTATCTTTGTCTTAGCTCTGGCGGGCATTGGCTATGATGTGATTGAGGTTTTACCGGAAAATATCCAAACTCAAATTTCTAACATCCAAGCCTTACGTTGGTTAACCGCAGGATTTGCTTCGATTATCGGCTTGGCAATGGGTTTAGTTGCCCAAACTACCTATCGTCGGTTAGAACAAAAAATCCGTAAAACTCCCATTGAAGTGATTATTACACGGGCAATTGGCTTGGTTATCGGTTTGTTAATTGCCAATTTAACCCTCGCCCCAATTTTCTTACTACCGATTCCCAAAGAATTTGGTTTCATTAAACCGATGATTGCGATTTTAGGTAGTGTGGTTTTTGCGGTATTGGGAGTTTCCCTCGCTGATACTCATGGGCGTACTTTCTTACGGTTAATTAATCCCAACAGTATTGAGTCAATGTTAGTGGCAGAAGGGACTTTAAAACCTGTGGCGACTAAAATCCTTGATACCAGTTGCATTATCGACGGGCGAATTCAAAGACTATTAGAAACTGGTTTCATTGAAGGACAAATATTAATCCCCCAGTTTATCTTAAACGAATTGCAACAGTTAGCGGACGCCACTAATGATCAAAAACGGGTAAGAGGCAGACGAGGCTTAGATATTCTCAATCAAATGCAAGAGGAATATCCCGAAATCATTATCATTCACCCCGAAGAGTATGAAGATATTACTACCGTTGATGCTAAGTTACTGCATCTTGCTCACGAAATTAACGCTATGTTAATCACTAATGACTTTAACTTGAGTAAAGTGGCAAGTTTGCAAAAAATTCTCATTCTCAATGTTAATGATTTAGCCCAAGCAGTACGTCCGATCTATCTTCCTGGTGATTATATTGACTTGAAAATTCTCAAAAATGGAAAAGAGCCAAGTCAGGGAATTGGTTACTTAGAAGATGGTACGATGGTGGTAGTAGAAGATGCTAATGATCATGTAGGAAAAGAATTAAGGGTAGTTGTCACTTCCGCTTTGCAAACTTCGGCTGGTAGAATGATTTTTGCCAAAACTAATGCTTCTGCTATTACTTCCTGATTAAAGCAATGATGAAAAGACGTATTTTTCTACGTTGGGTAACTTTGGGGGCGACGATTGGGACTTTTTTTTCCCGTAATTCTCGTTCCCACTCTCAAAATGAGACTCAATCTGACTTACAATTTTATCCAGTGGGTACGATTGATGAGTTGCAACAACAAGGTTTTTTGTTAAATGAAGATTTAGAAATAGGTGCGGTTTTAGTTAGATTAACAGAAGATGGCTCATTAATCGCAGTTGATCCCACTTGTACTCATGCAGGCTGTTTAGTGGAGTGGGATAGTCAAGAAAAAGCGTTAACTTGTCCTTGTCATGGTTCTAAATTTAGGCAAACAGGTGAATTAATATCTGGTTTAGCGAGTTTTGATTTAACTAAGTATCAGGTGAAAATTGAGGGTAAGACGATATTGGTAGCGACTAATCTAAATTAGAAAATTTATATCAATTTCAGTTAAGATTACATATAATAAGTCCTGGAGATTAAGTTATAAACCAAAGAAGATAATTTAAGTATTTTTACTGATAATAAACTTATAAAATTTTTACAAAAAATTAGTAATTATACTGGGACTTAACTAACATTTATTTAATATAATGAAGATATAAAGAGTCATTATTTAACTAACAATCAAAATGTCTAATAGTTTTTGTTCAATTGATATTATCGATTCTCCTGGGATTAGTAATTCTGAAGTTGCTGCCGTTAAGAGTTATTTGTCAGACTCTTTTGTTAATCACAATCATGTTCACTCTGAGGCCGAATCTGCAATTAATTACCTTTATTTATTGATTGTGGAGGATCATAAAAATAAAAACATCATTACTTTGACTCAAGATACTTACTGTTTAGGTCGTTGTTATGAAGCTGATATAATTATTAATGATCCTCAAGTGTCTCGTAAACACACCACAATAGTTAAAGAATTTAATCCTGAAAAAAACTTATTTTTATATAAAATTTTTGATGGTGACTTAGCCGGAAAGTTAAGCAAAAATGGATTAATTATTAATGGGCAGAGAATTCAAAGTAAATATTTAGAGCATGGTGATTCAATTCAAATTAGTGATCAAACTCAAGTCAGATACTTCGTCATTGATAAACATTCTAAGTTTACAGATTTTTTATCACATATTAAATTGGAAAAACAACCGCTTTTTAAGGAGGAAGAACACTATAAAAAGACATTAACTAGCGATTTAGACTTAAATTTACCTCAAGAATTAAGTACTAAAAATGAGGAAATTATTAAATATGTTTGGAAATTAAGCTCTTTTGCCGAATTAAGTCCTTATCCCATTATTGAGATTAATTTGCAGGGGAAACTAACCTATTTGAATCAAGCGGCAAGTTTGACATTTCCCGATTTATCTACAATTAAATTATCCCATCCAATTTTGAAAGATTTATTGGCAGTAGAAGAACAAATTCATGGTAGTTTGTTTGTCAGAGATGTTTCGGTTAAACAAAGAATTTATGAGCAGTATATTCACTATTTACCTGATTTGAAAGTCATCAGAAGTTATCTTTTTGATTATACTGAAAGGAAACAGATAGAAGCAAAATTAAAGGATAGCGAAGCTAAATATCGGGCTATCATTGAGCAAACTTCTGAGGGGATTTTTTTATGTGATGCTGAGAGTAAGATTCTCATTGAATCTAATACCTCAGCTAGTAAAATGTTAGGTTATTCCACTCAAGAATTAATTGGTAAAACCCTGGATTATTTTTTAGCCAATTCAGAAAAAAGTGATGATTTTAATCACAATATCAATAAACTAAAGCAAACTAAAACCAGTTTCCGTCAAGAAATAGAATATCAAACCAAAGACAATAAATATCTGAATGTTGAAGTAAGTTTAAGCATTATTAATTATCATCAACAAGAAGTTATTTGTCTAGTTTTCCGAGATATTAGCCAGCAAAAACAATTAGAAACCAGATTAAAATATAGAGCATACCATGACAGTTTAACCAGTTTATATAACCGAGATTTATTTTTAGATTGTTTAGGTGAAGCTTTAGCTAATGCTAAGATAAATCATCGATTTTTGGCAGTTATGTTTTTAGATGTGGATTATTTTAAACAAATTAATGATAATTATGGTCATGATATAGGTGATGTTTTGTTACAACAATTTGCTTTAAGACTTAAGCAATCTCTTCGGGAGGGAGACGTGGTTGCCCGTTGGGGAGGAGATGAGTTTACTATTTTACTGCCAGGAATTCAACATAAATTAACCGCAATTAAAGTAGCTAAGAGGATTTTAGCTTCTTTAGAAGAGCCTTTTTATTGTAACCAATCGGCAATTAAAACATCAAGTAGTATTGGAATTGCTCTTTTCCCTGATCATGCCCATAATATCGATTCACTATTGAAAAAAGCAGATGAAGCATTGTATACCACCAAAAGGAAAGGACGTAATGGTTATACTCTGGTCAACACAAAACAGTAACCGTCAATTGAAGACCCGAAGCCTACGCCCACCACAAGCATCCCGTATTGCTGCTACCTCCCGGTCCTGACAAGGTTTGAGCGTCATGATTGCATAAGTCCGAGTCATATTCTATTATAACTAATAAAGAGAATTGAGACAAGTTTTTTTGATTATTTTTTAGCTTAACTTACCTTTTGAGTATCAAGACTAACTTTGACATCCTTTCCAGCCCTTTTGGCATGGGGATTCCTCGCACTCGTGAGAGTCTTGACGGGTTGATGATTCAACGCAAACTGCTATCGAAATAGTCTTACACTTGCTCCAACAGTGACGATATAAGTCACACACCTGTTGAGCTGCTCAAATTTGGGGGGAAACTAGATTAGTTATATAGTGATACCAACACCAAATCACTTTTATTGGCCAGATTTAGATATAGATTTAAGTAAAGAAATTATTAAAAAACCACAACGGTTTCCTTCTATATTCACTGAAAAATCAGTTGCTAAAAAAATGTTATATTTTGATATTTTAATTTTATCTAATGGCCCCGGTGAAATTACGACTTGGGTTTTGCCTGTGGTCAAAAAAATTAGAGAAAGTCTCACAAATGCTAGTGTTAATCTGAGAATTTCTCTGGTATTGTCACCTTGCCCTAATGCCACAGGAAATGAAGTACAAATCGCCGCTCAATATCCCGAAATTAATCGCACACAAGGGGCTGAGGATTTTTTTCCGTTTTTGTTGTGGGGAAAAACTACGGATAATTGGGATTGGTATCAAAATGGTTTAGTGATTTTTCTCGGTGGAGATCAATTTTTCACCCTTGTAATTGCTAAAAGATTAGGTTATCAAAGTTTGGTTTATGCGGAATGGGAAGCCCGTTGGTATCGCTATTTAGATTATTTTGCCGTGATGAATCAACAAGTATTAGAGCAAATTCCGCCTCAATTTCGCCATAAATGTACTGTTGTCGGAGATTTAATGGCAGATGTACCCCAAGAGGATCATAATTTTAATTCCGAGTCAAATTATATTAGTACAATTGGACTATTACCTGGTTCTAAATCAGGTAAGTTAAGTCAAGGTGTGCCTTTTTTATTGGCGATCGCCGAATATGTAAATAATAATAATCCCAATACACAATTTATTATACCCGTTGCCCCTACTATTAATCCCGAAATAATTGCCGATTATGCTAGTGCCGAAAAAAATCCCTTAGTTGCTACTTTTGGCAACATTACAGGAAAATTAATGACTGTTGAAAAAGAAGGTAAAAATCAGGTTTATTTACAAACATCAGGGGGGTTAAAAGTAGAATTAATTACTGAATTTCCTTGTTATCAACAGTTAAAAAAATGTGATTTGTGTTTAACTACCATTGGAGCAAATACAGCTCAACTCGGCTCACTGGGAATACCGATGATTGTTTTAATTCCTAGTTATCAATGGGATGCCATGACATCATGGGATGGTTTGCCTGGATTGTTGGTTAATTTACCTTTTGTCGGTCAAAATTTAGCTAAGTTAATTAATTGGTTGGCAGTGCAATATACCGTAAAAAATAATAAGTTATATGCTTGGCCTAATATTTGGGCTAAAAAGGAAATTGTGCCTGAATTAATTGGCTATTTAAAAGTAGAAGATATAGGCAATATGGTTTTAGATTATCTGGCTAATCCTGAAAAATTAAGCAAAATTAAAGAAGATTTAACCAGTGTTAGAGGCTTATCAGGTGCTAGTCAAAAAATTGCTGATTTAGTTAAGAAAATCATTGATTTAGAGATGATGTAGGGGCTTAATATTATGTAGCGGCTTAATATTATTAAGCCCTTAGAATGATAACCGATCGCTTTTGAACAATTAAATTCAATTTTTATTAAATTCTAAACTAGATTTAATTTCTGTGATGATTGGTAAAAGTTTTAGCAAACAGGCAAGATGCCTGTTCTACGGTTATTATATTCTATATTTATTATCAGCTTCAAATTGACGTAACGCAACACTTGATCCTTGATTCCACCCCAGCTCAACATAATGGGGTAAAATTTTCTTAATATTTATATCTGGAAATAAACGACTTTTCTCACTTTCTTGATAGCTTTCCCCCTGCAAAAGATAAATTCTTAAGTTTTCTCGACGATAAACCCATAATTCGGGAATTTTGAGAGATTCATAAGCTCCTACATCTGTTATTGAGGTAAAATCAACTTCTATGGCTAAATCTGGCGGAGGATCAACTTTTAAATCAATTCTATCTTTACCTAAGATAGCTTGCCTATTTTCAATATAAAAACATTTATCTGGTTCTAAACCAGCTTTAAAAGGTATTTTAAGGGTAATTGGGTCAAAAGATTGCCAATCTTTCCCTTTTCGGCGTAAAATGATTGTTACTAAATCACCAAGAGTATAAATACGATTTCCATGACTAGGTAAAGGGGACATAAGACGAATTTCTTGGGTTTTGCCATTAAAATAAATTTTGGGAAGTGTTTTATGACGTAGGTTAAGAAGTTGTTCATAATCTTCCCATGTCTGATGTGAAAAAATCACCTGATTACCTTCTTCTAACATTAAGGTATCTTTGCTGACAGTAATTAGCATAATAAGTATTTAAACAGCTTTGTGCTTTTAGATTCAATATTGCGATGGTTTTGAAATTTACCATAGAACTAAACGTGCATTTCGGGCTAAAAGCGATCGTCATCTTTCGATGATTGTCTCTGAGTTTTAACCCATTATAAATGGGTTTTAGCTTTAAGCCTGAAATTTATTTCAAGGAAAAACCCTCCCAGTATTGCTTTTAGATTGATCATAAGTCAAATTTAGGCAAAATTGTCCAATGCTTCAAATTGACGTAAAGCAACACTTGATCCTTGATTCCAAGCTAATTCAACATAATAGGGTAAAATTTGCTTAATATTTATCTCTGGAAATAAACGACTTTTTTCACTTTCTTGATAGTTTTCCCCTTCCAAAAGATAAATCCTTAAGTTTTCTCGACGATAAACCCATAATTCGGGAATTTTGAGAAATTCATAAGCTCCGACATCCGTTATTGAGGTAAAATCAACTTCTATGGCTAAATCTGGCGGAGGATCAATTGTTAAATCAATTCTCTCTTTACCCAAAATAGCTTGCCTGTTTTCAATATAAAAACATTTATCTGGTTCTAAACCTGCTTTTAAAGGCATTTTTAGAGTAATTGGATCAAAACATTCCCAATCTTTTCCTTTTTGACCCAAAAGAATTATTACTAAGTTGGTTAGAGTAGCAATATGTTTGCCATGATTAAGTAAAGGAGACATAAGACGAATTTCTTGGGTTTTGCCATTAAAATAAATTTTGGGAAGTGTTTTATGACGTAGGTTAAGAAGTTGTTCATAATCTTCCCACGTTTGATGTGAAAAAATAACTTGATTACCTTCTTCTAACATTAAGGTATCTTCACTGACAGTAATTAGCATAATAAGTATTTAAACAGCTTTGTGCTTTTAGGTTGATCATAAACCACAATAATTGTCACTTGATGTTATATGATAACTGGAAGTAAAAGCGAACCATCAAGATAAGATTAAATAGTCAATGAAAATAGTTGTTACGGGTGCAAGCGGTTTTTTAGGGAGACATTTACTACCACAGTTAAAATTACAATATCCTCAAGCTGAAATAATCGGTTTATCTTCACAAGATTATGATTTGATGAATCCACCAGAGGTTGTCAAAATGTTTACGGATTTGCAACCAGAAATATTAATTCATTTAGCGGCTTATTCGGGGGGAATTGGGGCAAATAAAGCCTATCCTGCTGATTTTTATTACCGTAATACCTTGCTTACTGCCTTGGTTTTTGAGCAAGCTGCGAAATTTGGGGTTAAGAAAATGATTTATACTATGGGAGGATGTAGCTACCCTGCTAAAGCAACTTCACCAATTGATGAGTCGCAAATGTGGCAAGGCTATCCTCAACCCGAAAGTGCTGGTTATTCTTCCGCAAAAAAAATGGGTATCGTGGCTTCTCAGTGTTATCGCACTCAATATGGTTTAAATTCAGTGGTGTTAATTCCGGGTAATTTATATGGAGAATATGATAATTTTCGCAACAATGAATCTCATGTAATTCCAGCTTTAGTAAGACGTTTTTATGAAGCAAAATTAAATAACCTAGAAGAAGTTACAATGTGGGGGACTGGCGCACCAAAACGGGATTTTGTTTATGCTGGTGATGTGGCTAAAGTTATCCCTTATTTTATAGATAATTATAATTCTAGTGAGCCGATTAATATTTCTTCGGGAACAACTACACCAATTAAAGAACTAGCGGAATTAGTAAAAGAAACAACTGGTTTTGAAGGGAAATTAAGCTGGGATACAACTAAGCCCGATGGACAAATGATTAAAATTTTTGATGTTACTCGTCTCAATTCTTTGGGTTTATCTTGCGACACTCCTTTAAAAGATGGTTTAGCAAAAACCTTTGCTTGGTTAAGTAAAAATTATCAAAATAAAACAGATGGTATTCGACTCTAATTTTAAAGTAATTATAATTGGCGGTGAGGGTTTTGTTGGCTCGGCTTATACTCGTTGGTGTCAACAAAATAAAGTTAATTATTTAGTGATTAATCGAGCTAATTATAAAGAATATATTGGCACAAAATGTGATTTATTAATTAATGCTAATGGCAATTCTAAAAAGTTTTTAGCGAAAGAAAATCCCTTATTAGAATTTGACGCTTCAGTGCGATCGGTGCGACAATCTTTAATAGATTTTCCTGCTGAAAAATATGTCTTTCTTTCTTCCTGTGATGTTTATCCTGATTGCTCTACCCCAGAAAGTACTCAAGAGGATATGATTATTGATATTAGTCAGCAGAGTCCTTATGGATTTCACAAGTATTTAGCGGAACAATGTGTACGTCACTGTCACTCGGATTGGCTGATTTTTCGTATGGGAGGTTTTGTGGGTGAAGGTTTAAAGAAAAATCCTATTTTTGATATTTTACAGGGTGACAAGCTCTGGCTACATCCAGAAAGCGAACTGCAATATATTAGCACTGATGTGGCTGCAAATGTAGTGATGCAAATCATTGAGCAAAAGTTTACCCAAGAAATTTTTAATCTCTGTGGCAATGGTTTAGTTAAATTGCAAGATATTATTGATTTGGTTAACAGTCCTGTAAAAGTAGATTTGAATAGCCCTAAAGTTTGTTATGAAGTATCTATTAACAAGATTCAGTCAGTGATAGAAATTCCTCCTACTTATGACACTGTGGTAGAGTTTGCTCAAAATCAAGTTACCAACAAAAGATGAATATTACAAAAAGTAATTGCACTGATTTAAAGACTGAAAATGTACAATCTCTAGAAACTGACTTGTATGAGTCTATATTATCCCCTTGTCTGTATCAGGATTTTCAGGATTGAAGGATAATTCAGGATTATTTTTGTCAGGAATAATAAATATTTTGATTAAAAGGAAAAAGATAATCTTGCTAATCAATTAATCCCATTAATCCTGATACTGACGGTGGTGTATGAGAAAAACAAGTCAATGTTATTAGAACATTTTTTGATCGTTTTTTTTTATTTTCCATCTGAAAACGAATAAAGTGCGATCGATTTTTGATGAGTGCGATCGCCAGTAGGTTGGGTTGAGTCATGAAAACTTTGAGCTAAAAGATTATCAGGAAAAAAGCGAAACCCAACACCGAAGCGAATACTATTCTAATACTGTGGTTAGGTTTTCCTCGTAAAGATTAGTTACTAATGGCAATTTTCCTAAAGATATGGCAACTTTTTTAGAAATATTAAACCAGTGCGATCGCACTCTAGCGGCACCGCGAAGCCTGATTGCCCGTAGATTAGGTTGAGGTACGAAATCCAACTTTAATTATCTTGTTTTTCCGATTCAACCGTTATTTTTCAATTTGAGTCTTTTGTTTTTCGGTATCGGCAATTTCTTCAGGGGTAGGAATCCAATTATTATCTGAATCATACCACCTTAACCATAGGCGATCGATTATTTTATAATAACCATGCCAAACACCTATTCCTATTCCTATTTCATCTAACCACAAACGAGATTCACTTAATTCTAACGGTTGGTAATTACCATCATTTAACTTAAATATTCTTAGTTTATCTTCATAGCGATCAAACACCACATAATAAGGAATTTGTAATATTTGAGAATAAACTTGCCATTTAGGGGATGGTTTAGTTAAATCTTGTAACATTTGTGCTAAATCATCTTTTTCTGCACAGGGTGATAATAATTCCACCACAATAAACGGATTTACTTCTTCTTTCCAATGTCTATATTTCGATCGTAACTCTTTTTTCTCGTGAAAATGATCAATTCCTACTGCTGCAAACCAATCACGACGTCTATGCCAGTTGATATTCTCCACATCGTAATATAACTTTAAGTCAGTATCACTAAAAACTTCCTCTTCTGAATATTTGCTAGGGCGAAAGGTATTGTTTAATAATTCTGCTTGAACGAAATAGAAATCATCAGAAAAACTAAATTCTCCTACATCCTCACAAGGTAAATCATACATTGTTGGCAATAATTTTTTGGGCAGTTTTGTTGGTGAGTTTTGAGACATATTCGGCGTTAATTAGTCTTTAATTAATTAATTTTAGCATTTTGATGGTGATTAAGGGGATAACCGTCATTAACGGGATAACAGTACTTAAGGGGATAAGTAGCTCAAACTAAATAAAGAAAAGTTTGTAGGGGCTTAATATATTAAGCCCGTACCCCTTTAGGGGTTAATTACGCTTTTGCTATAAGGGCTAAAGCGATGGCGGCTACGAACCCAAGCTATTTTACGTTTAATTAAGTGGGGCTACTTAACAGTGCTTAAGGGGATATAGCTGTACCAAGTGATGTTAGGACATTTTTGACATTCTAAATGTGTCATTCCGAGCGAAGCGCGAGGAATCTCAAAACGTCCTAATGTTAGCCCGTAGCGCTATAACAGCTCATGTTGCCTGTTTTACATAATAAGGTACAGTTTTTTATAAATTAGGTTCAATACCAAGAGCTTTTAATTGAGCTAGTAATCTTTCTTTTTCTTGCTTTTCAGATTCAGCCCGTTGCCTTTCAGATTCAAGCTGTTGTTGTCTTTCTTCAGCAAGTTGTTCTGCTTGTTGGGCACGTTGTCTTTCAAGTTCAAGCTGTTGTTGCTTTTGTTCAGCACGTTGCCTTTCTCTGTCGGCAATTTCTTCAGGGGTGGGAATCCAATTATTTTCTGAATCATACCACCTTAACCATAATCGTCTCGATCTCTTGTAATCGCCATCCCAAATACTTATTCCAATGCCAATTTCATTTAACCATAAACGAGGTTCACTTAATTCTAATTGTCGATAACGATCGCCATTTAACTTAAATATTCTTAATATATCTTTATCACCATCAAATGTCACATAGTAGGGAATTTGCAAGATTTGTTCATAAACGTCCCATTTAGCGGGTGGTTTCATTACATCTCGGACAATTTCTCCTAAATCTTCTCTTTCAGTACGAGGGGATAATAATTCCACCACAATAAATGGATTTACCTTTTCATCCCACACCACATAACTCGATCGCAAATCTTTCTTCTGGTAAAAGCGATCGATTCCTACTACACCAAACCAATCAGGGCGTTTATACCACGTAGTATTTTTATCATCATAATATAAATTTAAGTCGATCGCACTAAAAACCTCATCTTGGCTATATTTACCAGGGCGAAAGGTATTATTTAACAATTCTGCTTGAAAGAAATGGAAAGTATCAGGCAAACCAGAGTCCCCCACATTTTCACTAGGTAAATCATACATTGTCGGCAATGTATCTTGAGACAGTTTTGTAGGTAAGTTTTGATACATATTCGGCGTTAATTAGTGGTTAATGAATTAATTTTAGCATTTTGATGGTGATTAACGGGAGAACAGCTCATGTTGCCTGTTCTACATAAGGAAGGCTTTTTATAAGGTAAAAGGGAGGATAAATGCTTAAAAATCGTACTTTTAGGTTTTGGCAAGACTTAAACTTAGTTTTTCTTTTTGATTCTTAGTTTTCCTCATTTATAATTTATCATTTATAATTTATAATTTATAATTGCCCTTGATTATTACCTAGAAATAGTTGATAATTGGATCTGAATGAGTAATAAAGGATTATAAAGATAAGATGCCAAACTTCCTCTTAGAAATTGGAACTGAAGAATTACCCGCAGATTTTGTTGATAGTGCGATCGCCCAATGGCAAGAAAAGATAGAAGCAGATTTACAAGCAGAGTTTTTGCAACCTAGTCAGATTAATTTTTATGGTACTCCCAGAAGATTAGCTATATTAATTGAAGGTTTAGCTGACAAACAACCAGATAGAGAGGAAGAAATAAAAGGGCCTCCCGTTGCCTTAGCATTTAAAGATGGTAAGCCCACCAAAGCCGCCGAAGGTTTTGCCCGTAAGCAAGAAGTTTCTTTAGACGATTTACAAGTGAAAACTACAGATAAGGGTGAATTTGTCTTTATTGAGAAAAAAATTAAGGGTAGAGACATCACAGAAATTTTACAGGAATATATACCCCACTGGATTAATGGTTTAGAAGGCAGAAGGTTTATGCGATGGGCGGATGGTGATGTGCGTTTTCCCCGCCCCATTCGTAGTTTAGTGGCGTTGTGTGATAGTGATATTTTACCCCTTGAATTGGTAAATGGTTCAACTACCCTGAAAAGCGATCGCCTTTCGGTGGGGCATCGTGTGTTACACCCCGAACCAGTAAGTATTGATGATGCTTCTAGTTATGTTTCTACCCTAGCAGAGGCTTTTATTCAAGTAGAAGTTAATAGCCGTCAACAGAAAATTAAACAACAAATCCAAGCCTTAGCCACAGAGGTAGGAGGGAAAGCCGAGATGTATCTCAATTTACTGATGGAAGTCACTAATCTAGTGGAATATCCTACGGCGGTGTTAGGTAGCTTTGAAGAGGAGTTTTTAAGTTTACCCGCCGAAGTAATTACAACGGTTATGGTAAAACATCAGCGTTATTTCCCTATTAAAGATGATAAAGGGGAATTAATGCCTTATTTTATCACTATTTCCAACGGAGATCCCCAAAAATCTGAGATTATCGCTACTGGAAACGCCAAAGTAATTCGCGCGAGATTGGCGGATGCTCAATTTTTCTATCAAGCCGATTGTGATGAGCATTTAGAAACCTATTTACCTGAATTAGAGAATGTTACTTTTCAGGAAGATTTAGGCTCAATGCACGATAAAGTTAACCGCATTATTGCCATTAGTCAGCAAATTAGCGAACAATTGAACTTAGATGAGTCACAACGGGCGGAAATTGACAGCACTGCTTCTTTATGTAAAGCCGATTTAGTCACCCAAATGGTTTATGAATTTCCTGAGTTGCAGGGGGTAATGGGGGAAAAATACGCCCTTGTTAGTGGTGAATCCGCTACCGTTGCTAAAGGTATTTTTGAGCATTATTTACCGAGAGGGGCGGGAGATATTATGCCAGAAACCCTTAATGGGCAAGTAGTAGGAATTGGCGATCGCCTTGATACTATTGTTAGTATTATTGGTTTAGGGATGATGCCTACAGGTTCAGCAGATCCTTTTGCCTTAAGAAGAGCTGCGAATGGTATTATTAACATTACATGGCATGGTGATCTTGATCTCAATTTAGGACAATTATTAGAACAAGCCTGTGATGATTTTGTTACCAGTAACGAAGAGCGAGAATCACCCTTAACCCTGATTACGGACTTTTTCTTGCAGAGAATTAGCACACTTTTACAGGATGAATTAAACATTGATTATGACTTAGTAAATGCGGTATTGGGAGAAAATAATGCTGAATATAGCCAACGGGCATTAACCAGTCTATTAGATGTAAGAAATCGTGCTTTATTTTTACAAGAAATCCGAGCCAATGGTGTTTTAAGTGAAATTTATCCCACTGTTAATCGTTCTACCAAATTAGCCTTAAAAGGAGATTTAGATACTCAAGAGTTAGAGCCAGAAAAAGTAGTAAAACCAGATTTATTTGAGTCAGTTTCTGAACAAGAATTTTATCAAGCAATGATTAAATTAGCTCCGATTACCCAACAAGCTAAAGTCGAAAGTGACTATCAATTATTGATTAATGCTCTAGTAGAAATTACCCCGACTGTGAGTAACTTTTTTGATGGGGAAAATAGTGTTTTAGTGATGGCAGAAGATGAAGCAATCAAAACTAATCGCTTAAATTTATTGGGCTTATTACGCAATAACAGCCGTGTTTTAGCTGATTTCGGACTAATAGTTAAATAGATTATTAATCTTAGTTTTTGGGCAATAGACAATTTCAGTAGATGGAAAAGTTTTTGTTAAAGGGCGATCGCCTACCAATTTCAAATTTTTAACTATCTGGTTTTTGTTAATTTGGTATGATTCTTTAGAGAAGCTTGACAAAGCTTGCATAACAACTGTAAAATAGGGGATTGTGTCTTTCGTCCTGTTCGGATCAGGTGAGACATTAACAAAGCAGAACCGAGATAATCAAAACATTGCTTCTGCTACCTGTACGGCAGTAAATATAAGGAAAATTATTATGACTTACGCAATTATTGAAATTTGCGGTAAACAACTAAAAGTTGAACCAGGCAGATTTTACGATTTAGATAGACTTGACTTAGAACCCGAAAGCGATTTAAGTATTGATAAAGTTCTATTGATTCATCATGAAGATCAAATTCATGTAGGACAACCCTATATTGAAGGTGCTAATGTAGGCGGTACTGTTTTACTCCATCGCCGAGGTAAAAAAGTAATTGTCTATAAAATGCAACCGAAAAAGAAAACTCGTAAGAAAAGAGGACACAGACAAGAATTAAGTCGTTTGATGATTAATTCCATTAGTCTTGGTGGTAACATTTTAGCTGAGAAATCAGCAGAACCAGCAGAAGTTGAGGCTGATAATGTGGAAGAAGCCGAAGTTGCAGTAGTTGAATCATAATTATACTTGACAACTTGACGGAAAAATTTAGGGAGTTAAGTTCAAGGTGATTCAGGATTTAAACTTAAGAAAAATTAAGGTAAAATCAAACTAAGAGGTGATTTATAAAGTAAATCTTAAAAGAGATAAAACATCACGATTGTTGTGGGTTACGGCTAATCTTAAATTAAATGGAAAAACCTGTTATTTAGTTGTTGCCTAACCCACCCTACGACAAGAAATATGTTTTGTTTATAAATAAACTCTAGTTATCAATATTGTTTGATATTTATAAAATACAGTTCAGCAAAAATTTAATTATTAATAAGGAGATTAAATTAAATGGCACATAAGAAAGGTACTGGTAGTACAAGAAACGGAAGAGACTCGAATGCCAAACGTTTAGGCGTTAAGCGTTATGGTGGACAAGAAGTCAAAGCGGGAAATATTTTAGTGCGTCAACGTGGTACTAAAATCTATCCAGGTAAAAATGTGGGACGTGGTGGAGACGACACTTTATTTGCTTTAATCGAAGGAGTTGTTAAATTTGAACACAAATCTCGTAGTCGGAAGCAAGTGAGTGTTTATCCTGTGGAAGCAACTCCAGCAGCCTAAATTTTCTTGAAATTCAAAATTAACTACATATCTTGTGAAAAGATCATGTTAAAACAGTAGGGTGGGCAATGCCCACCTTTTTCATCTCAATTTATAGAATGAGATTTCAACCAACTAGCTAAAGGCTCATCATTTAGATCTAGTTTAAGCATTCCAGCCATGATACCACCGCAGAAAGCAATAGGCTCTTTAACTATTTCTTGATATAGATTAACTAATTCTTCTAAAAACATAACTAATTTTTAATCTTGATTCTAAAATATACTATAACGAGCTTTAATTACTTTTAGATGTTTAATGGCATTATTTTGGTTACAATGACTGTAGATTTATTTGTTAGGATCTAGTCTTTCAATCATATCATGACGTGCGGAATGTGGGTTATAATGGCATAGTCTATTTAGCAGTTGAGATTCGCTTTAAATAATCTTTATGAAACAGTTGAAAAAGCAAATTGAGAAAATTATTGACGAAGGTAGTGGAGAGCGTCGCAGCGTTATCTTACATGTAGGGCAAACAGATCCTGCAAGTGAGAAGTTTATCAACATTGCTACCGAAGTATATAGTCGTCGTAATCTAACGGTTTCTGCTAGAGATCTTCTCCCTGCATCCCGCAATGACTTAAGGAACTTAGAGGAGTCTGCTGGTAAAGAATTAACTCCACAAATAAAAGCAATTATGAATTTATCGGCAGCTAGCTTGTCAGTAGGTATTGCTGCAATGGCTGGGGTTGGAATTCCTCCATTGGTAGCAACACCAATAGCGCTATATTTGTTGAAAAGCGGACTACTCAGAAAAGCGATCGGCGAAGCTGCTGCTGCAAAAGGCATAGATAAGGTTGATGAGAGTCAGCTAACTACTTTTTCGAGTTCTAAAAGTGCCGTTTTAGACATTTCCAAGAATGATCTAGCTAAGTTACCTGAAGAAGATCTTCAGATTAAAAACATTTTCCCTAACCGAACTCTCAAATTACCTAGTCTAGTTGAGGTGAAAAATATCCCCCTAGCAGTACAAGAAAATAAAGGTAGTTCATGGGGAATAAATAAGATCGGAGCCCTTTCTGCTTGGGGAGCTTACAATGCCAGGGGAAAAGGCGTTAAAATTGCTTTACTTGACACGGGTGTGGATAAAGAACACCCTGACTTGAGAGGTAAAATAGGAAATTGGGCGGAGTTTGACAGGAATGGAAAAGAGGTACCAAATTCTCAAGCATATGATTCAGATCGTCATGGAACCCACTGTGCTGGTACCCTAGTAGGAGGAAATGCAAGCGGTAGTTGGATTGGTGTAGCACCAGAAGCAGAACTTTTTGCCGCCCTCGTACTCAAGGGAAAATATGGAACGGACGCTCAAATTCTAGCAGGAATTGAATGGGCTATTCAACAAAAAGTTGACGTAATTAGTATGTCACTTGGTGGGGTGACGCTAGATTGGGAAGTTCCAGACTCATATACCGAAGCAATAATATCTGCACTTGTAGCTGGAATCCCAGTGGTTACTGCCATTGGTAACGAAGGCAACCAAACTACTGGCACTCCAGGTAATGACTATTTTGCCTTGTCTGTAGGAGCTACAGATTATCGAGATCTTCCCGCCGGTTTTAGTGGCGGACGAAGCCATGTTATCACTGAATCAAATTATATTGCCAGAGAAAACTTGCCTTTAGTATATTCAAAACCAGAATTGTCTGCTCCAGGAGTAGCGATTAATTCCTCTATTCCTGGAAATGAATGGTCAGCATTCAACGGTACTTCAATGGCAACTCCACACGTAGCTGGTGCGATCGCTTTGCTGTTGAGTTCTACCAACATCTGTAATGCTGTATCAGGTGCCGAGCGAGCCTTTTTAATTCAAGATCTAATTACCGGAACAGTAGAAGAAATAGGTGAATCTGGGATAGATCATCGCTATGGATTTGGACGTATCGATGTTTTAAGGGCTATTGGCATGGCCAAAGAGATGGGATACTAATATGGATAATCAAAATTCGTTTATGGAAAAGTTACGCCATACTGAACTGCGCCGCTTGGTTATGGAGGGTTCAAATGAACAGATAAGTGTTCTCATACAGCCTGATTTACCGCAAAGACGCGTAAAAGTGGCACAGTTTTATAGAAGGGGTGTAAGTGTTAATCTTCCCACAAGTATCGAATCCCCATCATCAATGGAGCAAAAATATGCTGAAAAACAGATAAATAAAGTCTCTACTTTTCTGACAAAATTATTAGGAACTTCACCTCATTGGCTGGAGTCAGCTCGTTCGTTTGTTGTAAGTGTTACTCCACAACAACTGGGGGAAATCGCACGGTATCCAATAATCAAAGCTGTTTGGTTAAATCGAAAGCTGTCGAGAAACCTTAATCATTGATAAGGAGTATTAAACAAGCAAAAAAGTCCCCGAAAATTTTCCCGAAAAAATGATTGTCATTTTCAACAAATATATCCCTCAATAAAATTATGTTGTCAAACCAAAATCAGTCTAACTTTTCTAAATAATTAAATTCTTATTCTTAAAAGCAATATATGAAGAAAATCCTCGTCGCCATTGACTTTTCGGAAAGTACACCATTAGTTATTAATCAAGCTATGATGTTGGCACAGGCAACTGACAGTAAAGTATGGTTAATTCACATAGCTGCCCCTGAGCCTGATTTTGTTGGTTATCAAACTGGCCCACAAACTGAGCGAGATTTTATGGCACATAAATTTAGGGAGGAACATCGTGAGATACAACAATGGGCGGAACAATTACGGCAAAAAGGGATTGACGTAGTAGCGTTGTTGCTTCAGGGGGCAACCATTGAAAAAATATTGCTTGAGGCAAATAAACTAGCCGTAGATATGATTATAGTCGGAGCTCATGGAAAAACTGGTCTTTATAAAGTTTTAGTAGGCAGTGTTAGTGAAGGTATTTTAAAAGGTGCTAATTGTCCTGTTTTAGTTGTTCCGACTCGTACCCCTTAATCTAAAATATCAATAATAAATAAAATTAAGTTGTAGGGTGGGTTAGGCAACCACTAATTAACAGCTTTTACCATTCAATTTAAAATTGGCCGTAACCCACCACCAATGTTATGTTTAATCTCTCTTAAGATTTAGTTTATAAATTACTCCTTAATCTAAAATATTAATAATAAATAAAATTAAGAAGATGCCAAATATCGAACAAGTAATTAAAACCTATGTTTTAGGATGGAATAGTACCACTCCCCAAGAAAGAATGGACTTTATGACTAAGGCTTTAGCTGAAAACTGTGTTTATTTTGATTCTCATTTACCAGAACCTACTCCGGGTAGGGATTTGCATTGCCAATTTATCGATCGCTTTCGAGATAAATTTAGTGACTTAAGTTTAGAGTTAACTTCTACTCCTAGCAGTCATCATGGCTATTTCCGTTTTACATGGAAAATGGTTAAAGGTGATGGTAATGTATTTATTCAAGGTAATTTCTTTGGTGAATTAGATCAAGAAAATAAAATTGCCAAGTTAGTAGGTTTTGTGGATGAAAACAAGTAAATTATTATACCATAAATCAATTGTTTTCTATCTTATCTATTCTTTATTTTCCGTAACAAATCATAAAAAATAAACTTTAAACGCCATTATTTTAATATTAATTAATAGCTAAATGAATACTACTAATCTTAACGATTTAAACGTGACTTATAACAAAGATTTACCTAGTTTTGACCCTAAAAATCCACCTAAACAAGAATTAATAGATCAATGTGTTCACTGCGGTTTTTGTTTATCAACCTGCCCTAGTTATCGAGTAATCGGTAAAGAAATGGATTCTCCAAGAGGACGAATTTATTTAATGGATGCTATTAATAAAGGGGAGGCGGCTTTTAATGAAGGTACAAGTCAGCATTTTGATAGCTGTTTAGGTTGTTTGGCTTGTGTGACTACTTGCCCATCTGGAGTGGAATATGATAAATTAATTTCGGCTACTCGCAACCAAGTACAACGCAATCAACCCCGCAATTTATGGGAAAAGTTTTTACGTTTTATTATTTTTAATTTATTTCCTTACCCTCAAAGATTGAGCTTATTTTTACCTTTACTGTGGTTTTACCAAGTTTCAGGATTACAAAAATTAGTAAAAGCAACTAATATCTTAAAATTTTTGCCCCGTTTGGCTTCGATGGAATCAATTTTACCGAAAATTAACCTAAAGACAATTAAGAAAAAATATCCTTATACAATCCCTAGTCAAACAGAAAAAAAACATCGAGTAGGGGTAATTTTAGGCTGTGTGCAAAGACTCTTTTTTGACTCAGTTAATGAAGCAACTGTTAGAGTTTTAACCGCTAATGGTTGTGAGGTAATTATTCCCCAGACTCAAGGATGTTGTGCTGCCTTACCCGCCCATCAAGGAGAAGAAAAACAAGCCCAAAGTTTAGCCCGACAAATGATTGACAGTTTTGCCGATACCGATGTTGACTATATTATTATTAATGCGGCAGGTTGTGGACACACTTTAAAAGAATATGCCCACATTTTAGCCGATGATCCTGAATATTTGCCCAAAGCTGAAGAATTTGTTAGTAAAGTAAGAGATATTAATGAATTTTTAGCTGAAAAAGAAGATAGGTTAACTGCTGAATTATCGCCTCTTACTACGGAAAAATTAACTTTAGTTTATCAAGATGCCTGTCATTTATTACACGGACAACAAATTAGTTTACAACCTCGTCAATTATTAAATAAAATTCCTAATATAGAATTAAAAGAGCCTATTGATGCGGCTTTATGTTGTGGAAGTGCGGGAGTTTATAATCTTTTACAACCTGATGTTGCTAATGAATTAGGAGAGCAAAAAGTTAATAATTTACTCAATACTGGGGCAAAAATAATTGCTTCATCTAATCCTGGATGTTCTTTACAAATTGCTAAACATTTACAGTTAAAAGGGATAAAAATACCTATTATTCATCCCATAGAATTATTAGATCTTGCTATTAGAGGGGAAATTTTAGGTATTTAGTAAATTAAATAATTAAATAAAGAGCAATGGCTTATAGTAATTTTACTTTGGGACAAGTTAAAGATTTATTTGATTTAATTTTAACAGAAAATGTGGATCTCTTTGCCGATATTTCAGAAGTATCTAGCTCAGAAATTTTACAAGCAATTCTTAAAGACTATATTCCTTTGGCTACTGC